>VNIU01000369.1_pt1 | contig 20137 bp, 17 predicted proteins | sample 7248601 | NCBI WGS metagenome assembly VNIU01 (sample SAMN12251564, study PRJNA551026) | human skin metagenome | isolation source: skin samples from healthy patients and patients infected with Netherton Syndrome | host: Homo sapiens | place: France:Paris
TAAAATAAATGCAATAATTACAAAAACAGTAACCATAGCAAAAGAGACATCCACTCCTGCAGCCACACTTTGACGTTGTAATATTTCTTTACTTGTATGAGTAGAAGATGCGGGACTTATCCATTTTGCACCTATACTCATGAAGGTAACCATTAATGCTGTACCTATTGAACCGGCCATCACACGTCCAAAATTCATAATTGCCGTACCATGAGAGATATTATCATTACTCAATGAATTAATACCAGTTGTATTAATTGGCATCATAAGAAGTGACACAGCGAACATGCGAATAGCGTAGATGACAATTAAGTAACTATATGACGTATCTATTTTAAGGAAACAAAGTAATAATGTGCAAATCATTAAGAGCGTAAAACCTGTAAATATTAAAGGTCTTGGACCATACTTATCATAGAATTTACCAGTAAACACTGACATAATACCGTTAATAATTGCTCCTGGCATAATTACTAAACCAGATAACAATGCAGATAAACCTAACGCATTTTGAACATAAAGCGGGATAAGCAGTGCTGGACCTACCATAGATAACATAATAATCATTGATGTGATTGTACAAAAACAAAAAATTTTATTATTAAATACTTTTAAATTCAATAATGGATTTAAAATTGTGATTTGTCTTCGAACAAAAATTGAAATAATAAACAAACTAATGATTAGTGCACCAATCACTATTGAATTGAAAAATCCTAAATTCCCAGCACTACTAAAAGCATATAACATGATGCCAAATCCAACAGTAGAATAAACGACAGATCTTTTATCTAATTTTGTATCCTTTGTAGTGTTATAACTTGATATTGAGATAAAACCAAATATAAAAGCAATCAAAGCTATACCCACAATGACAATAAACGGTACTCTCCAGCTGGCATTATCAATAATCAATCCTGTAAATGTAGGACCTATTGCAGGCGCAAACTGAATAACTAATCCGGCAAGACCCATTGCAAAGCCACGATGTTCTCTAGAGAATAAAGTAAATAACGTAAACTGCATAAGTGGCATTAATACTCCAGCACCCATGGCTTGGATAACTCGTGCGGTCATCAATACACCAAAGTTAGGAGCTAGCGCAGCTATAATAGAGCCTAAGAGAAAGGTTCCCATAGCTGCAAGATATAAAGGTCTCGTTTTAACTTTATTCATAAGATAAGCAGTAAGTATAATCATAACCCCATTGACAAGCATAAATCCAGTTATCAACCACTGCGATGTATTTTCATTAATTTTTAATTCACGCATAATATGAGGCAACGCAGTATTCAATAAAGTTTGATTTAAAATGGCCACAAAAGCACTTATTAACATTACAGATACTATTAAATTACGTTTTGTTTTAGATAACTGATTACTGGCCATAAATAATTACTCCTTTTTATTTTCTTAACAGTTTAATTATTCAACCAAATTTAAAAGAGCAATACAAACTAATTGCTTAATAGAGTTAATTTTTATTATTTAAATTTTTACTTTCCGGATAAAAAATTCCTTTGCATATAAATAAAAAGCCTATGATAATCATAATTACCCAAAATTGAATATTGATGTAAACGTAATGTATATGAACAATAAAATAGAACATTACTGTAGTAACAATATAAGAAATTAGATGAAAGGTTATTCCTTGAAAATATGGATTACTAGGTAGCTTTTTCTTAAAATAATTCATTAAATGCTCAACTGCAAATAAAGTAAAATAGCCTAATACGATATAGCTGCCATAATAAAATAAATTATCATAAAAATTTTTATTATATCCGAAATAACCTAAATGAAAGAAAATAAGAATTCGACTTAAACCATACAATCCAAATCCTAAGAAAGTTAAAAAAATTGCACCTGATAATACAAAGATAGCGAGAACAATAAGTGTTACAAATAAATTATAAGATTTATTTTTAAAAAATTTCATCACACTTGTCCCCCCTTACTTTTTATAATACATGTTTATATTATCACGTATACATTATCATATAAAATATAAAATTTTAGTGATGATTTAACTATTACATGTACAATTTTAATATCTTGTCTAAGTTAAAAAATTATATAGTATCACTTAAAAAGTAAGTTCCTGGGACATCAATTCATGTCTTAGGTGTTTTTAACGCATTGACAGTCGATGACTGAATTGAACATACGCTTATATCAAGCTCTTTTCAACTATAGTTCGGGACCCCAACAAAAATAATTTCATTACAAAAATTCTACATACAGTGTAAGTTGGGGTTCGGGGCTGGTTCAACGCATTCAATACGAATTCTGTCCCACTCCATTCAAAATTAATCATTATACATTGATGCAATTGGTCTTTTTAAAAGAAGTATTTAACTTTTTTGGCTTATGATGCTTTCATCTTTATAAATAAAAAACCACATTAATGTTAAACATAATGAAATGATAATTATCAATCCTAATACATTATGTAAGTTATCTCCTAATAATCCAAAGTTTATAGCATACATGTATCCCATAATCGCCGAGCCCATTGAAGAACCTAGATTCTTAGTCAATGCATAAAATGACATCATTTTTTTCATAAGTTTTGGTGCACTTTCCTCTTGCACTATAACACTATCCTTAGTATAAACAAAACCAAAGCTAAGCCCTGCAAAAATTACCGCAAAAGCGATAAGTAAAGGGACTTTTAAGCCAAAAATAATTATAATACTGCATAGTATAAGAACCGTAAAAGAACAAATATACAATGCTTTTCTAGTCATGTACATCTCAATTTTAGCTAAATTAAAGTTAAGTGTAATCCAAGCTACTGATAATGGAAAAATAATTAAACCACTTTGTAATGGGAATAAGCTTAATTTCTCTTGAAGGTATACTGGGATGTACAAATTATAGCCCATTAGCGACATAGCTATAAACAAATCAGTTATAAATACTAAAACTATAGAAGTATTAAATTCTGAAATTGGTAAAAATGGCTGTTCTACTTTAGTTTCTATTTTAAATAACAGCCAAAGGACAATAACTGCTAAAATAATAGAAACAATATTAAAAATGATTTGATGTTGATTAAGTAATCCAAACATTAACAACGCTATAAAAATGTAAAATATGGTTAAGCCCTTTACATCAAAGCGACTTGGATTAGCATGTTCTTCATTTGGAAAGTGAAAAGTAATAAAAACTAATATAATAGCTATAATTGCTATTGGTAAATTTATAAAGAACAACCAATGCCATGTAGCAAACTCCAAAATAGCTCCGCCTAATAAAGGCCCGATAATACTTGAAATTCCCCAAACACTTCCCACAGTTCCCATTATTTTATATCTAAGTGGTATTTCAAATGCTAACTTAGGTACAATTTGTGATAGAGACATCATAACGCCTGCTCCAAAGCCCTGTATAACTCTAGAAATAATTAAAAAAGTAAATGTGTCACTCAACCCTGACATCAAACTTCCGATGGCAAAAAGAGAGACACCTATAACAGCTATGTAAAGAATTTTAAATCTTGATAATAATTCTCCGACAATCGGATTAGCAATTACTAAAGCTATAAAGTACACCGTAAAAACTAACGACACAAAATTTCCAGCATGCAGATTGGTCTTTATGGTTGGTAAAGCTAAAGAAATAATAGATGTTTCTATAGCAGCCATAAACATGATAAGTATAAGTGCTGTAACAGTTACTATTGACTTTATCCTCATAGTAAAAATCTCCTTTAAACTTAAATTGAACTTTAAAATCATAAGATTATCAAAATTTGTATACAGTCATCCATTATGATAAATTTTAATAAATGAAAAAATAAACGGCAGAGCCAAATGTGCTCTACCGCTTATTCTTACCTACATAAAATAAAGAATACCTATCATATGTAAGAAAGAAGCTAAAACTATAAATATATGCCAAATCATATGGAAATATGGTCTATTCTTTTGAGCATAAAACCATGCGCCTATTGTATATGAAAGGCCACCGAGAAAAATAAATAAAATAAACAACCATGAAGTTCTTATGATGATAATTGGTAAAAATATAATTCCAACCCATCCCATGATTAAATAAACAATGAGGCTAAGTTTATGATTTACAGTTGTAGCAATAGATTTATACAAGGTACCCCATAAAGTAGTTCCCCATAATAAGATAGTAACTAACCACCCTAGCCATCCTCCAACAACAGTCAGCAGCACAGGTGTATATGTTCCTGATATTGCAACGTATATCATACTATGATCTATAATTCTTAAAATATATTTCTGAGCTGTTTCATTCTGCATTGAATGATAGATTGTTGATGAGATTAACATCATAAAAATACTTATGACATAAATTGAAACACTAACTGATTCTAATGTACCGCCTTTATTAAAACTATGTACTGCTGCATAAGGTAAAATAAATAACGTTAGTAATGCAGCTGCACCATGTGACGCTGCATTACCTATTTCTTCTCCGAATGATAAAGGAATGATATCCTTGAATGTTTCTACAACAGACTCGTTTTTTTTATGCTTAGATGATTGAGGCATCTATGCCACCGCCTTTAATTAAATCAAGCCCATTCTTTTCAAATCTTCTGTAGCAGTTTCCACACTATCTTTACCTTCTTTATTTTTTAAAGGCGAAAATTCTTCTTCTCTTGGGACTTGTAACGTACTAAAACTTGTTCCATATTTAAAAATATCGAAATAAAACAATTCAAATTTTAGTGTAGGTAGTTCAACTACTCCAAAATTTTCATCTAACTGTTTTAATTTCTTGATAGCCAAATGATAAGGTAACTCTCTATCTACAGCACTATTAATAAACGCAAGCTTAAATGTATGTATACCTATATTGGCGTTATCAAAATTATTAGCCACTTCAGGATTTAGTTCAGAATACTCTAATACTGTATCTTTACAATCAATATTCACTAAACGTCCAACTCTTTCCCCATTTTTTGGCTGAATTGATTTAGAAGTAATATCTCTATTATGTACGACTGTGTAACCTGCAAATAGTGGATCTAAAACTTTAACAAGTACATTATCAATATTATTTAAAAAGATATATTTAACATGATCACTTTCCATTTTATCTAAGTATCCAGCTTGCTTAAGCGATTTAAATACACCACCATTACCATTTGGCGTCTCCATAATATGTCCATCTTTGTTCAAAATAAGCTTTCCTTCTTCACTTAAAGCTACTATATTATCTTGTTTGAAGAAGTGCATGTGATTAGAATCATAATCAAAATAATGATGCTGTTTGAAATAGTTTAATGTTTCTTCATGATTAATATCGCTTGTCATGATATACCAGTTGATAGTGTGCCCCGTTTGTTTCTTAAGATGAATCAATTGGCGGGCTTGAAGTTCAAACAAACTTATTCCTTCTATTTCAAATGAACCTTTAGGTCCTTTATAGCCAAGACGTGTACCTTGTCCGCCAGCCATTAGTAAAACTGCAAATTCACCATTTCTAATCGCTTCAAACCCTTTTTGTTCATATGTATATTTTTCTTTTTCAGTGAATTTTGATTTTACTTCATACTCAACTTCAGAGACAGAAGATATATCATCAATAGATTGTCTATTAACGTACAAATGTTGATATAACTTTTGTATGTCTTCAAGATTGAGTTCTTCTACTTTATCTTCTAAAGCATATTTTTCATTATTACTCATTAATTTTTCATATTCATACAAATGTTCTTGGTTATATTTTTCCAATTGATTTTTGTCTAACATGATAACTCTCCTTGTGCATTAATGATTTTAAATGTTTATTCCCTAACTCACACAAACTTAATGTGATAACCACTGTTGAGTGAGGTGATTGACATATGGTTGAAATAGTGTATATAAGGCTCCAACACCTAACGCAGTAGCTAAAGACAAATCCACTAGTCCCCCAGTTTTAAAATGAACTGGTGATACTACATTAATTCGTAATGGATAAAATAACTTAACACCTTTTGGGGTTAACATGTCTAGTATAACATGTGAAATCATACCAATAACAATTGTAACCATATAATACACCGGAGTTTGGATTAAGTACAGTAAAAAAATAATAGTAGCGATAAAGGATAATGAATGGGTAAAAGTCCTATGCCCAAATAATAATCTAGTTATAAAACTTAATATTTTAAATCGTCTCCCAAATTTACTTTGAGTATGACATATATCAGGTAGCAAACTAGAAATTACTGATAATATAATAATAGTAACTGAAGTAAATACATCTGTTTGAAAATATTGAGTAGTAAGTGCGCCAACTAAAAAGCCGCATGATGCATGTGTTTTTCCTGTCATTGAACGTTCTCCTTCTTGTATGTATCTTATCACATAAGTAACCAAAAAGCGAACGTACTTTCGCGTCATTCACACAAAATAATTAGTATGATACAATCTATAAAAAGTATCACATAATACTTGAAAGCGATTACAAAATCATTTATGATAAACGTACAGACTATTTAAAGGAAGTGTTTTTAATGGCAATGACAGTAAAAAAAGGATAATGAAGTACGAATTCGATGGCGAGTTGCAGATATCAAAGTTCCAACTAATGAAATTAAACATGTTTCACAAGACCAAGATATTCATGCAGTACCAGAAGAAAACGGTAAGGAGATTTCTCGAATCGGTTCTACATTTGGAAAAACTAATCGTGTTCTTATTGATACTGATCATCATTTATACATTATCTACACACAAAATGACCAAAAGGTATATAACGAATTAACTAAATAATAAGTACATACTTTTTAAATAAATTTACTGTCGACAAAGTTCTAAACTTTGTCGACAATTTTATATATTTTTATTTATCATACGTTATTAACAACTATTTCACTTCATTCATATTCATAATTAGATGATTAAATTGATATTAAAGCTTCTTCATATTATATTGAAGGTAATACATTTGGAGGTATGACATATATGTTTGTGGTAACTAATAGAATTACAGTAAAAAAAGGATTTGCAGAAAAAATGGCACTCAGATTTACAAAAGGTGGTCAACTTCAATCTTTAAAAGACTTTAATAGCATTGAAGTTTGGCAAATTGAGAGAGACGTATATAGTAAAGACTTGTATGTTAACTCTTGGTGGGAAACCGAGGAAGATTTTAAAAATTGGGTTAACAGTGATGTATTTAAAGAAGCCCATAAAAATAGTGGGCAATCAAAAGATCCACCCGTCATTAATAGTGAAATAGTTAAGGCTAAAGTACTATCACCTTTAGATAGACTATAAGCAAATCCAGGGAAATGAGCTTGGGACATCAATCATCAGGTATTTTTAGCATATTGGCAGTCGATGACTGAATTGAAAATGCGCTTATATCAAGCTTTTTTCAACTCTAGTCCTCGTTGCCGGGGTGAGACAACGAATTCAATATGAATTCTGTCCCACTCCCATTTATTTTTATTTGTTCTAATGAATAAATAAGTGAGCTAATAGCGCTATGATAGGAAGCGTTATGATTGTTCGAATTAAAAAAATCATAAAAAGCTTACCTATACTCACAGGTATTTTAGAGCCTAGTATGACGCCACCCACCTCAGACAAGTAAATAAGTTGAGAAATACTCAATGCACCTATAACAAAACGAGTTACATCGCTTTTAACACCTTCAATTAGAATAGAAGGTAAAAACATATCAGCAAAACCAATAAGGATAGTCTGAGAAGCTTGAGCTGCTTCTGGTATTTGTAATAACTCTAATAATGGTACAAATGGTTTACCTATCACTTCAAATAATGATGTATAGTTAGCAATAATAGTAGCAATTGTACCTATACTCATTACAACTGGTAAAATAACAAACCACATATCTACAACAGTTTTCAATCCAGAAATGAAAAAATCCTTGATTCCAGGTGCTTTGATTCCCACGTCAGTTGCCATATCAAAACCATGTCTTAAAGCTGTTTTACCCTCTGGTAATTGTTCAGTCCTTGCTTCATCAGAAACATCTTTTGCATATTCATCAGGTATATTCTTAAGTGGCCATATTCTAGGCATAATCATTGCGGCGATTAAACAAGAGATAACTACAGTGATATAAAAGTAAAAAAATTGATTTTGCATTTTAATCGTTTCAGCAATGACAATAGCGAATGTAATTGACACGACACTAAAAGTTGTTGAAATCACTGTTGCTTCTCTTCTAGAATAATAACCCTCTCCATACTGTCTACTAGTAATTAAAACTCCCACAGTACCATCACCAATAAATGATGCTAAGTTATCAACAGTTGATCGACCTGGTAAAGTAAATAATGGTCGCATAATCGGTCTAAATATTGGTCCTAATAATTCTAGCAATCCATATTCCATTAATAATGGTAAGAATAAAGCAGCAAACAAGAAAACAGCTACAAGCGTTGGTAATAAGCTTGAAAATACCAATCCCCCCCCCGTATCTTCTGTGTAAATCATCTCAGGACCTATCTTTAAATAAGTTAACCAAACAAATACAACGGCTAATATTCGAAGTATTAACCACCCTATTTTTACGTTAAACTCACTGTTCATTAATCCTTTTGGGTTCAATTGATTTTTAAAAACTGTTGAACATAATATGGTTAGAATTCCAGAAATTGTGATAATCAAAACAATAAATGGCGACATGATTCCGCCTAACCAATCTTTTAAACAATTTGCTAAAAATGCTACTGGTAAGGTGGTCTGCTTTTTACCATCCTGAACGACTGGTACAGGGATTAAAAATAAAATAATCCCTAAGATCGACATCGTAATAAATTTGACTCTTCCCTTTAAGATGTCACTTTGCGTATATCCTTTCATAATCATTCAATCCATTTCTATCTATTTAGGTTTTAAATTAATTCCAAAAACTAGTTTAACATTTTCATATATATGCAATTTTATGAATAATTACGTATAGACCACTATACGCTATTTATTAAGTGAGCGCAATCCTATACTAAAAATAACTCCCTTTAAAGTTTTCATTTTTAAATGTTTACTTTAAAGGGGGTATTAAAATCAGTAACGAGCTTATACAGAAATACTTTATAAATAATAATTGTGTTATTTCATTTTACGTAGTAAGAATAAGAAATATGGTGCCCCAATAATTGCAATAACAACACCTACTGGTATATCAAGTGGTGGTTGTATTCCACGTGCTAATCCATCTCCGAATGTTAATAAAATCGCTCCTATTAAGCCAGACATAACAATTACATGTAAATTCTTATGTCCTACAAGTTGTCTAGCAATGTGAGGCGCTATCAATCCTAAGAAGCTAATTCCACCGACAACAGCAATAGATGCACCTGCCAGCATCACAGCTAAAACAAGAAGAATCATTTTTAAAAATTTTGCTCGCGCTCCAAGTGCAATAGCAACATGATCACCTAAATTTAAAATATCGAGTTGATAACATAAGAGTAAAACTAGAGGAACTGTAATCATAAACCATGGTAAAACACTGTAAAAATTTGAAATATTATGGCCATACAAACTACCTGTTAACCAAATTAAAGCGTTATTTGCATCTAAAGGATTACGTATAAGTAAAAACTGCACAATAGCTATACAAATTGCACCTATAGCTAAACCTATTAACGCCAGTTTAGAACCTTTGATATCGAATTTAGATATAAGTATTGAAAGAATTAAACTGATGATTAATGCTCCTATGAATGAGCCCACTGGTAATACAAATAAAGGTGCTGATGGGAAAATCATTAAAATTAAAACTGCTGCTAAGCTAGCACCTTTTGTTATCCCTATAACATCAGGAGAAGCAAGCGGATTTCTTATCACACCTTGAATAACAGCACCAGAAATTGCTAGGCTACTTCCAATGACTAAACCTAATAAAGTTCTTGGTATACGATATTCGTTTAAAATAAAATCATCGTGAGTAAAAAAACCGACAACAGCATGAATTGGGTTAATCAATACTGAACCAATACATAAGCTAAATATAATACTAATAACTAAGAGCATGACTACGATGATATATCGCATACTGTTTTTTTGCTTAATCATATGCTATTCCCCCCCTAACTGTAATAAATAAGAAGTAAAAGGCACCGACAAATGAGGTTACAATACCTACTGGTGATTCAAATGGATAAGTTATTAACCGACTTAAAACATCTGAAATAAGAAGTAAATTAGCTCCAAATATAAATGTTAGAGGTATCATTACTAAATAATTTTTACTTACATATCTTTTTACAATGTGTGGCACAATTAACCCTACAAATCCTATAGATCCAGCAATAGATACAGATACTCCAGCTAAAATAATAACAAGTAATCCTACTATCATGCGCACAATCTCAGTTCTTTGTCCTAAACCTCTAGCTATGTCATCACCTAATTCCATAATCGTAAGCTGACGTCCCATAAAAATTGTTACTAATACTGCAACTAGAAGACAAGGTAAAATAATTGTAATCTGTTGCCACTTTATATTAGCTAGAGAGCCTATTAACCAAAACATAACTGTATCATTAGAATCTTCATTTAATATAATAATTCCTAGCGTCATACTACTAAAGAATAAATGTATTGCCATTCCTGCTAAAGCTAATTTAATGGGTGTCACAGATTTTGTAGAGCCTGAAAGTGTATAGACCGTAAAACCACCCAAAAAAGCGCCAATTATCGCTAAAATTGTTGAGTACGATCCTAGAAATGGAACTAAAACTGTGATAAGTACAATAACAAAAGACGCTCCTGCATTAACCCCAAAAATTTGTGGTGATGCTAAAGGATTTTTAGTAATTGATTGCATTAAAAGACCGGCTATAGCTAAAGCTCCACCTATCACTAATCCAGCAAGCATCCTTGGCATACGTACATTGTGTATTAAAAATGTTTGTTCTATACCAATATGTCCTGTGGCATAACTTAAAATATCATTAAATTGTATTTTTGAAGAACCAATCGCTAAATTCAAATACATTGAAATAAAAAGAAGGCACACACCCACTATAAAAGTGAGTGTAGTGCGCTTTCTCTTTTTTTGTTCAATAGCGGATTGACTATCATACATTCCCATAGCCATTGTTTTCCACCTTACTTATTGTCTTTTTTGCTATCTTTTTTAGATAATTCTACAAGTTCTTTAGCCATTTCTTCAGAAGAAATAAGTCCACGTGATCTTGCCCATAAGTCGCGGTCTACGATATCAACGCGATTATTTTTAACTGCATTTAATTTTTTCCACACTGGATCTTTTTCTAAATCTTTTAATGATGATTCATCTGAACTTGCTTTGTTTATCATAATGAAAATGCGCTCAGGGTTTACTTTAGATAATGTTTCAGTATTCATTTGTAAGTATGGTCCTTTAAGATACTTACTTAAACCTTTGGTAACGTCATCAGTTAATGCTTTTTTAAAACCAAGTTGACTCAAGAATTGACCAACATATGAATTACTTGGGTGAGCAAGTAAACCAGTTTTAGATGCTACTGCTGGTAAAACTTTTTGGTCTTTATTCATAGTAATTTTTTTTTTATATTTTTCAATCATTTTATCATGCTTAGCTAAACGTTTTTTACCTTCTTCTTCTTTACCTAAAGCTTTAGATATAGTCTTGAAGGCATCAATATTTTCATTGTAATCCCCGTCGAAACTTTTAAGTTCAATTGTTGGGGCAATTTTATTTAAATCTTTATAAATGCCTTTATGTCTATTATTATCAGCAATAATTAAATCGGGTTTAAGTTTACTAATTTCTTCTAAGTTAGGTTGTTTACGCGTACCTACTGACGTATATTTTCCAATTTTATCTCTTAATGGCTTTATAATACGATCTTTCTTCTTATCATCAGCCACACCAACGGGTTTAACATCTAAGGCAGCTAATGCATCCACAAATGAATATTCAAGTACAACAACACGTTTAGGGTGTTTAGGAACTTTTGTTGTACCCTCTTCATGTTTTATTTCTATCCCACCTTTAGATGATTGATTATTTGAATCATTTGATCCTTTACTTCCACATGCAGCTACAAGACTTAATGCAAGCATTAAGCCAATTACACTAAAAAATTTATAACCTCTCATGTTTCCACTCCTTAATATGTATGTGCTTACACTTATAGTTTATTGATAACGATTATCAATGTCAATAACTTATTTTATTATTTAATTAATTAAATTTACTCTATTTGAATTTAATAATATTGCATATTAACTCAAAAGCATCTCAAAACGATATATAATTTTACATGTAATATTTATGACTAGATGTACTATATTACAACTCATTTTGTTAATTATCTAACTCAATCACTAATTAAAAATTGTTTTAATTACGTGAATACACAGGAGTATTAAAATTTTCAATTAGCGTTTGAATCTTTGAATCATAGATGTAAGTTTTAGTTAAATTTTTCATATACATACTTTGTGATAATGCTTCATAATTCAAACTAAACTGTATTCTATCGCCTACTTGATAATGATCTTGGTTATTTAAATCAATCATTAAATGATCACTTGATGCGCCAATAATTTTAATTTCATTTGCGACTGGCTGAATACCATCAGTAAAAGTGTCTAAATAACCAATATCAACAATTGCTTGCAAATAAGACTGATTCGTTCCTTGATTTAAACGTGGTTTGATTTCGATAATTTCCGCTTCTAACACAATCGCATCTTGGTATAAACTTGCAATTGGTTTATAAGTTGTTGTATCAACACCTCTGATAAGTGCTTCCCCTATACGTAAATCATTGATTTCTCCAAGATTGTTATACATTGTCTGAGGTAACATGCTTGAATTGCCACCAGAAACAACTTTGAATTTATAACCCATTTCTTGTTCAATTGCAGTAACAAATTGATTCATCATAAATATATCATTTTCATCTGGAGCCAATGATTTAAAACACATAAAATTAAAGGCTATTCCTACGAGTTTTATATGTGATAGTTTCTGTATTTCATTGACGTAATCGATCATATCGTACGTTAAAACGCCTTCTCGACCATCTTTCCAATCAATCATGAGCATGATTTGATGTGTCATACTTAATCTCTTAGCAATAGTATTTAACTTTCGTATAGTCCCTAGCTCTGTTTGGATGCTTATTTCAACATTTGAAATCATTGAGTCAAATTCAGACTCTGAAGGTGCTCGTAACAATGTAAAAGTTACCTTTAAATCTTTAAGTCTTTCGATATTATCAAGACGAGACTCTGCAAAATGAGTAATGCCTAATGACTCTATTGTTGAAACAATGCGTTTATCGCCAGCAACACACTTCACTACAGGAGTAAAATGAATGTTTTTACGTTCCAATACTGTTTGAAGTACTTTGGCATTATATTTAATTTTAGATAAATTAACATTTATTCTAGCCATGTACTACACCTCTTTTTTTATAGGATTATTTAATTCTATATTTAAATACTTTTTAACTTTGTTTTCCATTCTCATACTAAGTAATGCTTTAACTGTTATGGTAGAATCAAACAATACTTTTTTTAATGTATCTGCATGTGCTTTAGTATCATCAATTGCCAATTCAATTTCTTCACGCACTATATCAAAAAGTTCCTGCTCAATAACCTCATTATATTGATTAAAATGATGAATAAGTTCAGCTAATTGATTTTGCACAACAGCATGTTGAAATTTAGCTATCACTTCTTCAATTGTGTCAGCTAAGAGACTGCTATTAGTTATTTCAATTTGTGGCACTTGTCTTTGTAGCGACTTTATATCGATGCGTGAGCCACCTAAATCTCTTACTAGAAATTTCATATTGTAATTAGGTCCAAGATTAACGATTGTATTCTGCATATGTGCTTCAAGTGCAATACCATAATCTTGGATATAAGCTATTAAAGGTTGAACTAAGTTTTGTGTGTATGTAGCTATAAAATGTTTAATATGATCGATAGTTACTTTATTTTCTAACCAATCTAAATAGCTATCTACTAATGCTTTATTATCAATGGGATTAGGATTTACTAGGCTAGCAGTTACGATTGTACAACCATTATCAAATATAGCTGGTTTCTGACGAATAATCATAGCGAGTTGTCTAGCTATATCTGGTTTAACATCAGCATAGGCACCAAAGGGTTCCATCGCTACTTGAAGACTAGGATATTGTTGAAGCAATCCTTGTAATGCATAACTCAATTTTGGACCATCGATTGTTGTAACCGTTGAAACAGTTCTCACAGCACTTGTTGCTTGTACATTTACAGGTAACTTGACATGATATGGAGTATGAATCAAATCCATTGTTCTAAAAGATAAAGTTGCCTTTGATGATACTGTAAAAGGGGTAGGTATCAGCACCTTTTTAGCAATCCATTCATTAAATTGTTCACCAATTGTATGATCATACTGCCATGGATGTACGAACATCACACGATAGTCTGCGATATTTAAGTTTAGAGGCTCTAAAAATCCTTTTAAGCGATGATAATGATCCGGAATTACTTCATTCAAGATAAATTGATCATCCTTTTCCATTGAAGTAGACACTATATGTTTTTTTTCAATTAACATTATCTTTAATGGAATGACCTTTTCAAATTCAGGAGCATAAACCTTTAGGTCCGTCATTGATAAAGGTAACTTGGTCTTTGTTAACGGATGAGTTGGATGTCCTTCTAAGACTAAACTTTCAGAATAACTCAAAGCGCCCGTTATGCCACTATCTTGTAAATGCTGCAACCAAGTGATAAAGTTTAGTGCTTCAGGCAAACGAGTAAATTTCATACTTTGATGAATAAGTGATTGCCTATGATTAAATTGTTTATAAGTTTCAGCCATACTATCTCTACTATGAATTAACTCTTTAAAAAGTTTTTCTGAAATATTGATATCAAAAGCTTGTGTTAAGAATCTAAGTAACTCTTCTAAACTTTCAATTAGATGTGATGATTTACCGCTATTAAACATAATATCTTTTGTAAACTCATATCTTTTCATTGCACTTTTACGTTTAATATGAATCAAGAGCTGATTGTCATGATATTGAAGTTTGATAAATTGTGGTTCTTCAATCATTTGTAGACCCTCAGGAAAAATATGTTCTTTAATTATTGCGTTAATGATTCGGTACTGTATATTTTTATCTGCTAATAGCCATTCATTATGTTTCATTTTTACTTTCCTCCGCTTTTGAAATATGCTGTATTAAGTAGAAAATGACTGAGATACTTACTGTACTTATACCCATTATTATAAAGGTAGTTAAAATACCGAATAGTTCAGCAAAGAAACTCATTAACAAGCTACCTAGGGGTATCATTCCACGATCCATCATAATAATACTTAATACTTTCCCTCTTTGATTATCTTTCACACTATGTTGAAAATATACTCTATTTGTTGTTCTTGCCCATTGGCTAAATAATCCAATCAAAGTAATACACATAAACATGATAGTCAAGTTATGTATTACAACATCCAATAAAGCTAACCCAAACAATAGCGAACTTAAATAGTACATCTTAACTGCACTCAAGTAATTTAATATAGTTGGTAAAATTAAAGTTGCTCTAATTCCACCTATTGCACAAAATGTCATAGCTATCCCAAATACTTGAGATTTACCAGAAAAAATATGATTTGTAAGTACTGGCAACAACGTAGTATAAGAAAAGCCTGTTGCCATAAAGAGTAATGACGTAATAAATATTTGACTTCCTTCAAAATTTCTCTTGAAGTAATGCATCACTACTTTTAAAGAAAACTCTTTATCTTCCGTTTGATGAGAAATGACATCGAAACGAATAGGTAAGCATAATATAACTGCAATTAAATAGCAAATGGCTTGTGCTAAAAAGGTTGTCGGTGCGTGATAAACTGCTAATATAACACCTGCAATAGCTGGTCCTATAGAACGACATATATTGATGATGAAAGAATGAAATGACACCGCTTGAGTTGTAGAAATTTTATCAGATAAGTCGGGAAGTACTGCTTGTCTCACTGGTGTTTCTACTGCACTTAAAATACCTCTTAATGATGCATATATTAAGATAACCGCAATTGGTATAGACTCAAAAATAAATGTGAGTCCGCATAGTAATGCAGTTACGACAAATGATGATGATATGGTTATTCTTAACAAGTATCCTTTATCATATTTATCTGCAATTGATCCTGCCCAAACACTTAGTAGTAAAATAGGCACAAGCCGACAAAAATTTACTAAGCCTAAGTACACTGCATTATGATAAGTTGTAAGAACAAACCAGTTTAACCCTACTTGTCCAATCCAGTTACCTAAGAACAGAAGAAATGAACTGGAGAAGAAATATTTTGCCATTTAATTTCCACCTATCTTTTTAATTGATAATAATTATCATTATCATTAATATGGATTATACAAATCTTATTTATTTTTGTAAAATAACTTTTAGAGGTGAATTATGAATTTCAATCAATTTATAAATAAAAAAAATATCCAAATGACCGCAGACGAACATAATGTTTATCAGTTTCTCCAACATTATGATGAACATTGGGCATCTATATATAAAGATAAAATATTAGTTGGACGAGATAAAGTAACTCAACGTCTCATCACTTCAATTCATAGAGAAAATTTAGTGCATAGCCGTGATAACAGTCAGTTACTTAATCGACGTAAATTTGCAGGTTATGATGTTAATGTTATTGCTATATTGGAAATTTACTTCTCTAAATCTAATATATATTTATATGCACCAGTGACAGGACAACATGCATTTGACAGGCTAGATGTGGAAGGTCCATTCTACTATCGAAGAGGAAGTAATGAAGATGAATTTAAACGAGTATTACATCCAAATTTAATATTAGACTGGATACTTACAGAAGATGAAAAGTTAGATAATCATGCAAGCATGCAGTTTAGAGATGACTTAGTAAATAGCGCTGCCAATATGACATTTGCTCTTAGCTTCCAATATTTCACAATGCAAAATGACAGAGATACACTTTTTAAAATCATTAAAGATAACCAAGATAGTTATTTACGTTCTGAACAAGCTGTCATTGAAGGTCATCCTATTCATCCAGGAGCCAAGCTGAGAAAAGGTATGGATGCCTTTGAAAACTTTAAATATTCTTCTGAATTTGCACAACCTATTCAACTTAAAGTAGTATTACTGCATCATAGTTTAAGTTGTATACAAACTTTAGATGCAAATTACAATGATTCACTTAGACGTACGTTCCCGGACATGTTTAAGAATTTAGAACAGGAACTTTCGAATAAAGTTGATTTGAATGATTATCATATAATGGTGATACATCCTTGGCAATTCGACCACGTGTTATACCAAGATTATAGGGATGAAATCGAACAACAATTAATACTCATTAGCGATTATTCCATACCTTATTACGCAGGATTATCATTTAGAACGTTGGTACCAAAATCCCCTGTTCAATCACCACATATTAAATTGTCAACTAATGTTCACATTACTGGAGAAATTCGTACGTTATCAGAACAAACCACTCATAACGGACCTTTAGTTACTCGAATTTTAAGAGATATTATGAAACAGGATAAAGATTTTTCAAAATATTATTCTGCTGTTATTGATGAAATCGCTGGAATACATTTTTATAGTGACAATGATAAAAATGAAGAGATACAGACGCATCGTAGCGAACAGTTAGGTACTTTATTTAGAAATAATTTATACCGTTTTATTCCTAAAAATGTTACACCTGTTATTCCATCAAGTTTGGTAGCAACATATCCATTCAATAAAGAAACACCAATTGTTTCGCTAATCAAAATATACCAAACTTCACATAAATACGATTTATTTGAAGAAGCTGCTAAAGCTTGGATGATAGACTATAGTAAAGCGATTTTAGGATTAGTGATACCATTATATTCAAAATACGGTATATCATTAGAAGCACACTTACAGAATTCAGTAGTAACTTTTAAAGAAGATGGCTCTCTATATACGATTTATATTAGAGACTTTGAAGGTCTTCGTATTGATGAATATCGATTAAATCAAGCTGGATTTACGACTGATCATTTCCATGGAAAGTCAAGAATCCTCACAAACTCATCCACATCGGTTTTCAATAAAATGTTTTATTCAACAGTTCAAAATCATCTTGGTGAACTTGTGCTCACAATTGCTAAAGCATCACCTCAAAAAACGCTTGAAAATGAAATTTGGCAACACATAGCCATTGTTTTAAAAGATATTTTTGCAAATATTACTCATATATCAACAGATAAACGTAAAGAAATTGAAAAGATTATCTTTGCTCCAACTATCGATTATAAATGTGTAACAACAATGCGATTGGAAGATCAAGCTCATGAATATACGTATATTAAAGTAAACAACCCTCTTTGTAGAAACAATGATTTATAAAACCACAAAAGCACTTGAGCATCGCGCTCAAGTGCTTTTTAGTATGCGTTATAGGTTTTTTACTTTAAACCTTCTCTTTCACTATTATTATCCTTGTTATCTTTTTCATTTTTTTGTTGCCATTCTTTTTTAGTCATAACATCGTCAACTTGCATGTTAACTTCAACAACTTCTAAACCAGTGATATATTTAACTTGTTCTTTAACTAAGTCAGTTACTTTACGGAAGATTTTAGGAGCTGATTCGCCATACTCTAAAATAACTTTTAAGTCTACAGCTGCTTGTTTTTCTCCTACTTCAACTGATACTCCAGTTGTTACATTGTTGCCACTAGAGAATGCATTAGTGAAGCTATCCGCAAATCCGCCTTTCATGTCTAAGATACCTTTAACTTCACGAGCTGCAATACCAGCAATTTTTTCAACAACTTCATCAGAAAAAGTTAATTTGTTTTCAAATTGAGGTTGTTGATTTTGTTGAGCTTGTTGTTGTTCTTCTCTCTCTTTTTCGTTAACTCCAGTTTGGTTATCATATGCTTGTTTAGCTTTATTGTTATCTACTGCCATAATAAATTCTCCTTTGTTTTAAAATTTTATAAACGTTATTTATTTTAATAAGCTCTTTAGAAAATTTTTAATATTGAGAGCTAACTCCATCTATTAAGGAAATTCAAGAAATCTTGTGTACGGTCTTTCATATACCCAATACCAATTCCTATTAAACATAAGATAATGATTAAAATTGTTTTCCAGAATCCAAGAGTTAGGAATAATATAGCTATAATTAAAAATGCTAAAAATCCAATAATACGCCATTTGAAAGATTTTAAAATATTTATTAATTGTTGTGTAGAGTCTTGTCCGTTTTGATTATTATTATCAGCCATGATATCCCTCCCTTACAACACACGTGGTCCAGATGTTTTCTGGTCACGAACATTTACTTCTAATTTTCGTACTGGTATTTCTGTAAAATGTTCAACATTATGTTTAATGTCTGAACGGATACTTTCAGATAAAGTTTTTACTTGAACATTATTTGGAACAAAAAAGTCAGCTTTGATGTCAATAAAAGATTTGTTTTTCTTGTTGTATAGTTTACTTACAACATTAGGTTGTCTTACTTGATCATATTTTGTGATAGTAACATAAGCAGATTTTTCTACTGCTTTTCGAGAAACATAAATATGACCGTCGTCAAAATCTTTATAAAGTCCAGGTTTGCGATGCGTAGGTTTGAATGTACTTAGCACTAAAATGATACCTATTAATATTAGTAGTCCCGCAAGCGCAATTAATAATGGTTGGAACCAGTTGAAGTGTAAAAAATAGTCTTGATAATTTTTGATGCGACTATCTTTTATGTACATAAACAATAAGAATCCAACAATTGCAACAATTAATAGGCCGAGAATAAAATTCTTAAGTCTTTTCACCTCGCATGTCACCTCCTTAGGCAATGATGAATTAAGTTTTTACATAAAATATGTACCCTATAAATAATTTTCAAAACATTAAAAAAAACAAATTTATATCTAATTTTAAAAATATTTAAAGAAGTACGACTTATAGTCATCTATTCCTTATTGCCTATGTTTGAAAACACTCATTGATTAAATCATCGTTTATTATTGATTGATTTGTAATAATACCGACTATTGTCACCTTTATTTTTAACTAGTAAAGAGTCACTAACTCTAACTGAATATTTCGATAATTATTCAAACACTGTATAATAATACTCTTTTTATAACGAATAGTTAGCGTGTCGTA
>VNIU01000377.1_pt1 | contig 19943 bp, 40 predicted proteins | sample 7248601 | NCBI WGS metagenome assembly VNIU01 (sample SAMN12251564, study PRJNA551026) | human skin metagenome | isolation source: skin samples from healthy patients and patients infected with Netherton Syndrome | host: Homo sapiens | place: France:Paris
TATAGTTTTAATTAAAATCATAATGTCCTAGCAGCAAGATTCGAACTTGCAAAGGATATTATCCATACTCGATTATGCTTACCACTATAACTTTCGTTACCAATTTCTTGTTTGTGGTCTGGACTATACCTTGGCTTTATGCCCATCGTGTCTAGTCTCTACACCTTCAATCATTATAAATAATGAAAGCTTGGCTCGGTATTATCATCAGCATTACCTGTTAAGACTTCACCGAATTTACGATGTTCTACTTGAAAGCTTGCCTAAGTTATTGTACAATAACTTGATTATGAAAAAATTCATAATCAATACAATAAAATCACATAACTAAAAAGCAACCCATTAAAGGATAACCATATGATTTGTATTCATTGCTCTAATGAATTTACACCAAAAAACAAAATTCAAAAATTCTGTAATATTAAATGTAAAAATTCACATAATAATAAAATTTATCAACCATACCATAAGCAAAAAGATAAAGGTACAGCAACAAGATTATTTTTAATAAAAGAGTTTGGAGGTAAATGTAGTAGATGTAACTACAATAAAAATATTGCAGCACTATGTTTCCATCATTTAGATGAATTTACTAAAAAATTTCAAATTGATTTAAGAAATTGCTCAAATAAATCTTATAAAACTCTTAAAATAGAAGCAAATAAATGTATTCTTTTATGTGCTAACTGTCACATGGAAGAACATTATCCATATATGAATAATTTAATCACTTAGGTTATTCTTTCTTTAAGTCGAGGCCCTTAACCAGATTCGGGTCATACTAGGACATTATGATCTCAAAAAATGTATTAATTGTATATTCTATTATTATTGAAATTATTTAATATAAATTCAAATTAATACCTATTTTTACAGAACCATTTTCTTCATTAACTATATGGCAAGGTATTCCAATATGATTTATCATATATTGTTTAAAAATTTTAAAAGAAAGTGTTTCAATTTCTTCCAAAGTATAAGTTCTATATACAATAAAAGAACTAGTAAAATTTATTTCTCGAAGCATATCGTTAAAAATTTCTATATAATTCTTAACTGTTTCAAAATCTCCACCATGTTTTTCACACATAGCTTGTAAAAACAACTCTTTAGTAGAATTCATAAATAACCTCTTAAAAGTATATTAAGTATAACATATCAGCCTAGAGGAAATACAAAGTATAATTTCAATACTTACAAACCTATAACCTAGGATTTAATTATCTTTTAGCTTATTAGCTATAATCTTTTATTAAAAATAACTTTGAACTTGAAATTTTAAAATTTAAACTTTCATCTAGGGGCATGTATTACAGCAGAGCCATTAATACACGAAATCATTAGATTAATGTAGTCTATTTTTAATAAAAAGAAATTATTTTAATATTATTCGATATGTTATATTTAATATACCTATATTAGTTATAGGTATATTTTTTATTTACTTTACACTTCAATAGTAGTTGTTGCATTACTTTCACTTAATACATAATCTACTTCTTCAAGATAAGTTGAAATTTCTTCAATATAGTTTTTAACTGAATTTTCAGCATCTTCAGTACCATTAAAACTAATTACAGAAAGTTCTTTTGTTTGACGTACAAGCTCAATAGAAACTTTAGAACGACTTTCAACTTCTTCTGCAGAAATAGAAGAATCCATAGCAGTTAATTGCTTAATAGCTTCTTGTTGAGAGTTTTCAATTTCAGTTTGTGCAGCAGACTGTTTAAGTTTTGAACGACGTAATTGATCAGTCATTACATTAGCAATACGTGAAAAATAATTTTCATACAAGTATTTTAATTCAATAGCTTCACGGACAGTCATTTCTTTATTGTTAATAGTAACAATAGTAGAAAGATTTGATTCTTGAATTTTTAATTTAAGTTTTAAAATTTCAAGTTTAATTGCTTCTGCAGATTGAATATTAGCTTTTAAATCTGTTAATGTTTTAAGAGTATCTTCAGAGTTTAACTTGATAGTGTTTACAGTTGTAACATAAGTCAAATCTGCTGCTTTTTGAATTTTATCTTGTAAAGCATTAATACGAGAAAGAGCACGAGTAATAGTATAAGTTGTCATAAGTTTTACCTTTTAATTTTAAAGTTAAGGGTGGTTAGTTAAATTTACATAAAAATTTATGCACATTATTTTCTTTTTATATCTTTATAGAGATAAGACATACCTGAAGAAGTATTTAAAATATAACCTAATGGAATTAAAGATCTTTTATAAATATTAAATCTTCTTTTATCTAAACCAGCTACTTCAATTCTAATTGAATCAAAATCTTTATTTATTTTTCCAGATAAATAATCTTCTTCAAATTCTATTAACATTTCTTTTGCTAATAGTAAAGAAGTAATATCTCCACTACCTGAGTGAATATATTTTTCAAACAAAGAATATTTACTTTTCTTTCTATAAATTTGAAGAGATACGTTATATACAGGTATGTTAGTATATTTTGTAAAATCATTTAATAAACTAAATTCTAAAATAATAGTATCTTTATTATTTTTAAGTTTTTTAATAATATAATTTTCAGCATTATAAGAGTTCATATTATAAATAACCATCTCTACGTAATTTATCTTTAAATTTTGATTCTAGTATATAGTCAAAACCAGGATTAATTTCATACATTTCTGGAAGAATATTTTTAGAAACTCTAACCCTTGCATACTTTGTATCGTGGTTATAAGACTCTTCATTCCAATTTAAATTATGTTTTTTAGCATAATTTATAATATCTGATTTATGCGTTAAAAGAAAAGGTCTAAGAATATTATTTCTTTTAACAGGAATAAATCTTTCTTGTCCTTTAATCCAAAACATAACATAACCAGTTACAATATCTTCAAAATTATGTCCAGTAATAATAGTCGTATCTTTAAAAGATTCCAACCATTCGTATCTAGCCTCTCTCCAAACCCCTTCAGATGCTTTTAAAGGGCTTACATTTTCATTGGTATATAATTGTACTCCTAACTCTTTAGACCACTCTCTAGCGAGCTCTAAAGCGATTTTATCATTATCATCACCATGATTAAAAAAATATAAATCAAAATTTTTTTTACCACGTTTTAAAAAATGACTAAAGACTACACTATCAACACCACCACTAAAGGCAATACCAAACTTAGTATTATCTTTAGGAATCAGATTAGGGATTATTTTAATCATAATATCTTAATAAATTTTTGAATAAAATCCAGCTTACAGGTACTGGGAAGGCTTGTGTACCAACTGCCTGAGCCACAGAAGATTTTTTAATATTTAGGTAATCTTCTAATCCTCTCATAAACCAACTTATGAGCACCTTCAATTACTTCCTTACTAGTATAGAAGTAAAGAAGTCAATATATAAATCTATTTAGATTTTTTAATAACTTTATTCATAAAAGAATTAGATTTTAATTTAACTTCTTTATCATTAATATCTTTTAATAGAGATTTATTAAAAGAATAACGTTTAATAAAATCTTCACGAGTTAAAGAGTTTATAGACATTTTTACACCTTATTTAAAATAACATTAAAACTATTTACTTAATAACATTTAATTTAGTTAATGACTACTATAGGAATATAGTATGTATCCCATTCTTTACGAGCTTTTTCTTCAGAATCAAATTCTTGTTCTTCCATAAACTCATTAAAATCTAAATATTTTTCTTCAAGTTCGTAACTTTCTGCATTATCTAAATGAGTATAGAAAACAGATCCTGAATGAAAACATTCATAAAAAGAATTACCTTCTTCATCAGATGCATAATATACTTTAGACTCTGCTAGCTCAGGATGTTCAGTTAAAAAAGCTTGTAATTCATTAATATATTCTTGTAAATTCATATTACTTATCTTGATTTAATTATAATACAATTGTCTTTATTAATTTGAGCTTGTTTAGTTTCTCCTATACTTAGTATAGCTAAACAACTAATGATAGTTATACAAATAATTATTAATTTAATAATATTATTATCGGTTGGAATTTTTCTTAATTGCCCAATACTATAATCGTTGTATTTATTAGATGGCTCTGTATTATCAGGGTTTTCTTTTAAAGTTTTAATTAATTCTGGCATTTTGTATTTCCTTTAATATATTTAAATATTTTTCAGAATTTAATCTATAAGTTTTACAACGTTCAATCCATTTTTCATCCATAGTAGATGTAGGGATAGAATTGTCAAAACTATCAGCATATTTAACAACTATAGCTAATTCATTACCACTAGTCATAATATTTTCAATATAGTCACTATAAGATTTTTCTAAACGATTATGAGTTAATAGTTTAATAGTTTCATAAATTAAATTTGAAAAATTTTCTTTAATGTATTTATCAACTTCTTCAGGATACTCACCATCTTCAATACAATCATGCATTAAAGCTACACAAATAGCCGTAGGACCGTATTTTATAACTTCTGGATTGTTAGCAATACGAATAGGATGATTAATATAAGGTTCAGAATTAAATGTTCTTTTTTGATGTTTATGAACTTTAGATGCAAATTCTAAAGCTTTTAAAATAAGTTGAAGATCTGAATTACACATTTCTTGAGAAAGAATATTAGTCATTGCATTGATATCCTAAAGTTATATTAAATTTTAATAAATGTAAAAATTATCTTAAAATAAAAAAGACTCCTAATATTAGGAGTCTTTCATACATTATAGTTTAGTAATTTTTACTTTAGCTACGCCTTGATTTAAAGATGCTATCTTACTAAAAGCACCTTTAGAAAGGTCTAATGTACGATAACCGTATTTAGCTTTGTGAAAAGAACCACGATCAGTTACTTTAACAATCACCGATTTATTATTTGAGATGTTAGTAACTTTTAATTTGCTACCCATTTTAATATGAGGAGCTGCGGCCGCAGTCATAGCATTTTGATTGTAAGTAGAACCATCAGCGGCTTTTTTACCGTGAAAGCTACCTCCATACCAACTTGCTACATCTGCATATGCAGAAGAGAGCATACCTAAACTTAATATGGTTGTCATAAATATACGTTTTATCATAATTTATTTCCTTTATCATAGATATTATCTTTGTGTTTTTATCACAAATTTTATATTTCTGCATCAGTACTTTAGACTAAAACAGATAGGGCTACATTGAAACGTATCAAAGATGTAGCCCTATGTATTATTCTCAGATTATTCTTCAACATCCTGAGAATTAATAGAATTAATAAAATTTTGTCTTACTAATTCTACTTTTTCTTCTAAAATATTTTTGAAATTTTCTTCTTCAATAATACCTTTTTGTTGTAATACTTCAATCAAAGCTAAAGTAGTAGCTTGATTAGTAAGGTACGCTTGAGTAGAACCAGTTGAATATTCTAGTAAGAAAATGATGTGATCTGCTAGAAGATCTAAGCTTGGATTTTCTTTCAATTGTTGGTAAACAACGTCAATATCTTGTTGTGCTTGATCAATTTGCTCTTGCATTTCTGGTGTATTATTAGACATAATAACTCTTTTTATTTTGTAAAAATTTTATACCCTTTATTTACTAAAGGTTTATATTGTTTATTTAATACATCACTAATAATATCTGTATAACTATTAAAATCTTTTGGTAAGTCTTTTAACATAATATAGTTATTAGTATTGTAATCCCATGAATTATCTTGGGACTTTGTTAAATAATTGTCTAAGCGTTTTAAACAAATATTTAATCCAATTGTTTTATTAAAATTATCTTCTTCGTTGCAAAAACTAACAGTCATTATACCACAATCTGACTCAGGTGTCTCTTTTACAAGAACAACTGTAAATCCAGATTGTAAAGTATCTAATGCTTGAGGATTTACTTCTTTCAATATTTTTAAATGACTGCGAGATAAAAATCTAGAAGGGTAAATAGGTAAATTTCTAAAATGAAAAATATCAATATACTTAAATTGATGTTTTGATTTTAAACGAGAAATTAAATATGAATTAATATTAGATAAATTTTGCTTAGATTGTTTCATAGTTATTTATTCTTTTGTTTGTACAAGTCCAAATTAAGAAATTTTTTAACAAGTTTTAAATGTCGAGCCATTTCTTTTAATTGGTTTGTTCTTAGTTCAGGTTTAAATAGTTTTTTAAGTTCTTCTTTTTTTTCGTTAGTAACATTTATACTGTTAATATTACTGGTAACCCATCCGTCCTTAGAAGCAGAAGCTTTACGGACAGAAAAACTTTTTTTACTACCTTCGATATCAGCTAATAAACTAATAGCAGCTTTATCATTAGGAAATTTTTTAACATGCTTTTTTAATTTATTTAGTTTATTAATTTCAGTATTAGCTTTTGACATAATAAGTCCTTAAGTATTTTTTTCAAGATTGTGGAGTTCTAAAAGAATATTCATTAAATATATTTTTAAATTAGATATATTAATATTAATACTATCTGATGTAACATTATTTACTTGCATATCAAAATTAACTATTTTTGGATCTTTTAAACTTAAATTAATATTTAAAGAACCGTTATCAGTATTAAGACTATAAGATGTCATTTTATTAACCTTTTAAATTAAAATACAATTATTCCCATCAGAAGGGATTAATTTTTTTACCGTTTTTATATAAGGAAAATCTATTAAAACAGTTCCATCTTCTAATACATAATCCTTACACTCTATATAACCTAACTTAAATATGTTATCTTCAATATACATAACAGAAGAATTTTTTTCTAATTTTCTATTTCTAAAATCCGAATAACAATTGCTATATTTACTGTATTGCGGATGATTATAAATTTCTCTATACGTTAATTTCATTCGAAAAACTCATTAAATTTCTTTTTTCCAGTGTACATTTCTAAATCATCTATAGTAACTTTACCAATATCTAGTAATAATTTTAAATCAGAAATAATTATAGGGACTTTGTCTCTGTGATCTAGATCTAATATTAAATTATAATTTATAAATAAATCTCTTAAATCAGTTTTATCTAAAGTTTCTTTAAATCCTGTTTTATTATAAACAAGTTCAGATTTATTTTTAGATAATTTTTTAAGTTCTTTCTTAACAGTAATTCCAAATACTTTAATAGGAACTACTTCATAATATAAATACTCAGATTTATAATATATATACTCGAAAAAATTTAATCTAGCTTTATTAAGAATATAAGATAATTCTTTTTTAGTAATAAAAACTTGTAAAGAATTTGGCATAATTTTCCTACATATTTAAATATAGATTATATTTATCAATTGTAATTTTTAACATTTGGAAATTTACTTCAAAAGTTATAAAATTTTGAGCAATTAATTTTAAATCGTAAATATTGTTTTCTTTAAAGCAATAAGATTTAAAGTCTTCAATATAAAATACGTCAAATGTTCTGGTAGAGGTTTGCTTTAACCTGTGATCGACTAGCTCTAAAGTTATTTGATTATCTACAACATCTTTACTATTAAATAGCATAACATATACATTTTTAAAATCATGTACTTGTTCAAATACAAAAGAAACGTTATCGTTTATTTTATTTTCTTTTTCTATTGGCATAGTCTAGCCTCAGTTAAATGAATTTAAAATATTTTTAATTGTTTGTTCATCTGAAGGATTGAACCCTCTTTGAGTGTGTACAATATTGTAATCATTGTCATAAACAAATAATGTAGGGACTGTCCGAATATTTTGCTGTGCGCACCAATCTCTAATTGTAGTTCCGTCAATATTATAAAAGGCTACTTTCGGATAATCAGGTTCAATTTGATTTAAATATTCTTTTAATTGTTTACAAGGTTGGCAATTATCTTTACTTACCAAAAGTAATGAATATTTATTTTGATCTTTTATTTCTTGTATTTGATCAGTAGTTTTTAGTTGTAACATAAATATTTCTTAAAATATGTTTTTCTATTTAATGTAATAAATTTTTAATTTCAGAAAATAATTCATCTATATTAGAATAATCTTCTTTAAAAGTAAATTTAATATCAAAAGGAAAATCAGTTAACTGACCTTCGTAAGTTGTATTAACTTGAGATTTATTTCCTTCTTTATCAAGATATACAGTTATAATATTATAAATTTCAGGATCAAGATTCTTTTTTAAATAATTATATTCTAAAGGTCTACGAAAATCATCATAAATTAAAATACAATCATTATTTGTATTATTTTGATTAATAGTTTTGAATACAATATCTCTACGAGCATACCCAGCCCAAAGATTTTCATTAATAATATTTTGCAGCTGGTCTGAAGTTTCATTAACTAAAGATCGAATAGACTTCTCTTTAAGTTCTGGATAATCTTTAAATTTATCTTCATCGAAAATTTCAGCTAAAGGTAAGTTTTTGTACGTTTGATTGTATAACTCTTCAAATGTACGTGACTGTTCACCATTGAAAAGAATATCATATAAAGACTTAGTAATTTTTCTGATAGGGTCTGCAAAAGAATTATTATAAATAGTATGAGTGACAGATGTCATATAACCATTTATAACTTTCCATTCATTTAATTCTTTTTTAGGATTATTAAAATGATTGTGCAAATACCCTCTTAATTGTTTTGCAGTAGTAGTCTTGCCAATATTATTTCCATTGCTTGCAAAAAGAATAATATTGTGTTTGTTTATGTTCATTTAATATTTACCTTTTAATATTATTTTAACATATTTATTGTTAATAACCAAAAATTTTAATTTTAAATATGAGGTATAAATGGAATTCCTCCAAAAGTACCGTTTAAATATGATTTTTCTATATTTTTATATTTATGTATATCAAGTATCTCTATTAAGCTATAAAAATGAAAGGTATCTTTAAATTTATCATATTCATTTAACCATATTTCATCATATTGAATACAAGAATCATCTAAAACTTTTGTATTATTAGTAACAAAAATAATCTGTATATTTAACTCATTACAAATAGTTAATATTCTATTCAATAAGTTATAGTTAATTAAATTAAAGGAATGATCTAATATAATTGTTCCTTTATTTTTTAATTGTTCTATAGAAATACTTAAATTTAATTTTTTAACTTCATTGAAAAATGAATCATTATAATTATTAATCTGACCAAAACCCAACAAATTAAAAGTATCTAAATAATAAGATAAAGGATATTTACTATCTAATAATTCAGGATAGTCTGTAAAATGAATATTTAAAAAAGGATTAATCTCTGTAATTTCTGTTAACTTACTTTCTATCGATAAATTTTCATACTCAATCTCATATATATCTTTAATTGATTCTAAAACATCGTTATATTCAATTAAACTCTCGTATCTAATACCTTCAGGTAATAATTCAACATTATAACAATAATAATGCGGTGGATTATCTATAGTGAAATATAAAGATATAAAAATTGGTTTTGTAGGGTCTGAAAATATTTTCAGATCTTGGTCTACAAAATTATAAGTATTATTTAAAATGTTATATAAAATTTTTAAAGATTCAGGAATTATAAAACTGTAATATAATTGATTTATCATTATAAAAGCACTTTTTGAAATATCTTCTATAGAATTAAATTTATCAATATTAAGTTTAAAATTATTTAATACAACTCTATCTTTAACTTTGTAATTTTCAACAGATAAATTAATAATCATTTTAATTTTCTTTTATAATGTTATAATTTATTATGTAATATTTTATTTTTAAAAGAGATTTAGTTCCATTTTATATTATATCCAGACTCTTGTCCTTCATAATCTTCTATAAATTCAACAGTAGCTAAATTTCTTTCTTGAATAAATTCAATATTTTCAGATAAATACGGATTACGTCTAAGTATAGCTGAAGGTATGTAAGTTAAATCATTTTCTTTTGCTCTTTGAGCAGTAGCTAAATGTTCTGTCAATGTACCATAAGTTAAATTCATTTTTACATTCCTAAGATTTAATTTTAAAATTTTCATATTCTTTTAAAATCATTTGTTTAATAGATTCTTCGGAGCTATTATTTAAATATTCATCAGTATATTTTCTTTTAAAATTAGCAATAAAATTACCTAAATCTTTTCCAGTTAAGTTAGTTAATTCCATTACAATACCACCATTGAATTTGTTGTATAAAGATTTAATATCTTTAAATTCTTTTTCATACTCATTATATTTTTCTGATAAATGAGGGAATGAATACAAATCAAATTCAGGGTGTTTATTTTTATTAATTTTTTTATATTCTTCAGTAAGGAGATATGCAACCCATTGATTATAAAATTTTCTTTTACGGTCACGAACTCTATCTTTATTAGTCAAGTTTTCTAATTTAAAAGCATCTTCTTTTATTAGGGGACTTGTAGCAATCCAATTAAATAAATCATATTCAGTTTCAAAACCTTCATAAAAAGGTTCTTTATCTAAAGATAATAATTTAAACACATCATCATAATCCATTGATAAAAGAATATCTCTTTTAAATCTTTCATTACGATAAACATAATATAAACCATTAAAAGAATTTTTTACATTTAGTTCATGTTTTAAAACACGTCCTAAAATATTTCCATGATCTCCATAAGAAAAATATTTTACAGCATACTCAATTTTAGAAGGATCAATATTGATTAAATCAATTTGTACCTTATCATGAGTTAAGTATGAAACTACAATACCATTAGTTAAATATGTTAATTGATTCTTATTGAGAACTTCATAGATAGCTTCCAAAGAACCAGTTGGGATAATGATATCAATGTCTCCAAAAGATGTCTTAGAATTAATCTGATGAGGTAAGTGCATGGGAAATAAATGCCCAAGCAAATCTACTTGAGCATTAAATGTATTTAGAAAGTCTTCTTTTGATTCCATTCGTCTATTTACAGGTATTCCTGTAAATTCATCTTTAAAAGCTGAACCACCCATCTTTACTCCTTAAATAAAGAAATTACGATAATTGTATGAAAGCTCTACATTATCTTTATCTTTGACGTCTTTAGTCTTAACTTTAAAATTATTTAAGCGACACCATGATAAAACAATATTTTGAATTGTTGTATTATTACATAGTGGTGAATTATATTTTAATTTTGCTTGTACTAACTCTTGATTTAGAATTTCTAAACATGCAACATAGTTGTTTTCAGAATCCTCGACAACAGCAATTTCTAATTTATTGTTAGATTGATATTCCATATAACTACCAACACAAATACTCATGTAATCACCAATAGCTTTCATTTCATAAATAGTTGTTAATGGTCTTACTTTATAACCACTGTTATCACAAGGTACTAATCTAGATTTCCAAGGTTCTTTGTACTTAGCATTTTTAAGAGACTCTCTTTGCTCTCTTTGAAAACTTAGTTCTCTAGTTAACCTATCGTGATATTCTTTAATAGATTCTTGTTTATTTACTTTTGAGATTATATTAAATTCATATTTTAAAGATTGGTAAGCAAAAGAAGCATCTCTATAATAATCATTATGAACAAAATAAGATAATCGTTGATTTTCTGCTAATCTTTGATTAATATAATAATTCATAAGTGTTTTAAAATCATATTGACCATCTAATCTTAAAGTTAAATTATAACAATATTTCGGGTCTATATCGTTATTTAAACATCTAACAATTAAATTAATATCAACTAATTTTAATAATGAAGATAACATAGAAATTTCTTCTGAATTCTCAACATGCCCTGCAAACTCATTAGAACTTTTTTCAAGTAAATACCAATGTCTAGTATTATTTAAAAAATATTTTCTAATAGATTTAGGATAAGAACCTTTTAAAAATAATTCGACAGCCTTTGCAGTATCACCTTTATTTAATTGATATCTAATCCTAGCTTTTGCTTGACTGCTAGTTCGAGAATAGTAAATTTCTTTAATAACTTTCTTAGAAGCTGGTAATTGTTGAATTTTAAAATTACGTCGATAATAATATTCATTTACGTCAAGTGGTACATCAATATTATTTAATAAAGTTAATCCTAAATTACGTAAATAAGCTCGACATTTTTGAAATATATTTGAAAAATCTTGATAGAAACGATAAATAAATTTACCATTAACTGTAAAATATGGAACATTATTTTCATCAATTCTAATACAATATGTAATACCCTTGCCTCTCCATTTATTACCTTTTAAAGAAGCCCAACAGAACTTAGTTTCTGTAATGAAGATTTTAACAGAATTGTCAAATTTAACTCTACTTATTTTTGTAACTAAAGGACAAGTCCATACTTTTTTATCTTCTGACCTTCGTTTATAAAAACACAAAATTTCATTACCATATTCAGGTAATTTAAATTCTTTAGAATAATCGACGTTACTAAGATCAGGATCAAAAATAATACTTTCAGTAACAGAATTTTTTCCTGCTCTAAGTTCTTTGTAATACATATTGTTTCCTTATTAATTAAATAATAATTCTAACCGTTCTTCTAAAGTAAATTTAGAGAGAGGTTGACCAAAGTCTTTTACAACAAAATGACTACGTTCAGTATTTAAATTAGGATCAAAATATTTTTCACGTTTAATATAAAAACCACGTTTAAAATAAAAAGGATAATTATTCCAATTAACATTTTTTTCTAATAAAAGTTTTTCTTGAACTTCGTTATTATTCAAGCTATGCATTTCTTTTTGTGAAAAATAATGATGACCTGCAGATTGAATACTATTTTTAGTAGCATCATTCTCTCTCCACAATAACATATTAGAGGCTTCGACCCAATCAGGAACATTAAAGATACGACAATCAAAAACAGGGTAGTAATCTAATACATTTTCTGAAATATCTTCTGTATTACAAGCAAAATATACAGAACAAGTAGAAGCTAAAACACTACATAGTTTTTGTATACGTCCATTATATTCAATTAAATCTAAATAGTCATTAGACATTACAATATTTATTTCATCTGATTGAGTGTAAATTACTTTAATTTTAGGAAATTTTTTCATTAAATATTTACAAGTGTTTTCCATTAACTTAACAAATCTTTCATCGTAAGGTTTATTTAGACCACTGGTATATTTACTAAAACCTTTCCCATCTAATCTAACGATAACAGGTAAATTAGGGATTAAACTTAAGTTATTTGCTTGAGATTCGTATGTTTTCATACGATCACCAAAATTATCTTGTTTATATTTTTGAGAAATCATTTTAATTCATCCCTAACTTGCATAAGTACTTTGCCTAAGAGATTTTCACCTTGCCATTGAGATTCATCCAGTACACGGTCATCTTCAGCTGACAAACCGATCCCCCACCGAGTATCTTTGGGGTTTGCCTCAATAATCATTTTATCGCCAGTATTTAATAAAATATTTTTAAGACGAGTATTTTGAAAATACTTTTCATAATTAATTAGATACATAATTTCGTAACAAACTTTTGACCATTTCGAATCATCAAAGTTTTTTACTTCTCGACCTAATTTCTTAGCTTTTGCTGGATTTTCTTCTCTAAGAATTTTACTTGCACTTTCATGGTCATTAAAAAATACAGCTTTTTCCCACATGAAAGCTTGTTCAGTGGTAGCAAATAAATGTCCTTTATATTTAATGTAGCATTTTTCAAAATTACTTAAAACGCCACGTAAAAAATAAAGATGTGTATCTGTTTCACGTTCTGAGATAATCATTTTTATTCCTCTGTTTCTGATAAAGCTATTTTAGTTTCTAAAGAAGAGTTATACCATTTATCCATAAAATCTTCATCGTAGTAAAGATCAATTAATTCAGTAATATAAATCTTAATATTTTTAGATTTCATAAAACTTTTAAAATCATCTAATTGTTTTTGACTAACAGTGGATTTTTCTTTTGCATGTATAATAGTACCACTAACCCCTTTAGGACCCGTCCAACCAAAAACAAGTAAATTATTTCTTTCACAATAATCCACAATCAAATCTAACGTTTTATTATCCCAGTCAAGATCTTCCATTGGGATAAGAAACATAAAACATAATTGTTGAAATTCACCTACACGGTAACGTTTACGTTTTCTTTTAGATAATTTAGAAATACGTTCTTCAGTAATAGGACCTTTCAGATGATGCAACATAGCCATTTTTATTACCTTTTAATTGCACAGTTATTAATTTTATCTAAATAATAGTCATATCTAGCATTAAAATACTCTTGAGCTTCATCTGTGTACCGAGTATCTCCATTAGAATCATACACAAGATGTTGTTGATGAAGTGTTTCAGAAAAATAATTATAAGTGTCTTCTTCAGCTAAATTAGAAGATAGTTCAATACCATTAATAGTAATATTATCAAAATTCATTTTTTTATCTCACAACTTCATATAATTTACAAGATTGTCTTTTTACAATTGCTCCAGAATCATCAATAAATTCAATAATAGTATATCCATTTTCAGCAACAGCCATTGAATATTTAGAATTTAAAATTTTATAAGATTCTTCATCACATTTATATTCAGTCATCTTAGGTAATCGAACACAACTAGTTAACAATATAAATGAAAAAAGTAATAATTTTTTCATTTAACTGTCCTCTAAAAAATCATCACAATCTTCAATAAGATATAATTCATTATTATCAAAATTAAATAAAATGCCATTACAATCTTTATTTAAAATATGATCAATACTTTTCTTATTTAATTTTGAAGCTAGTTTATTAATAACTTTTTGAATAGATTCTTGATCTTTTTCTAATAGATATTTTTTAGAAGCCTCTATAAATTTTTGTTTAATAGTTTCTAAACTATTTAATTCTTCTTGTTTAAGATGAATAGCAAAAACAAAATTATTACTAAGATCTACATGAGGATCTCGATAATAAAATTTAATAGTATATGTCGGTTTAGAACTATTATATTCTAGGTTAGTTAATACAATATCTAAACTATTAAAATAAATTAAAGGGGTGTAGTAAATTTTATTACCAAATTCGATACCTTCATCATCTAAGCATAATTCTTTAGTTGTACGTAAAATTGTATCTAAATGTGTGTATAACTCTAGAGGATCTAAGACGTTAAAATTGTTCATTAATAATCTCCGTTATAACTTATGCTTGCTGACGTTTAATTTCATTAGAAGTTAACTCCAGATTTTTCAAATTGATTAGCTTGTAATAATCTTTGAATATTATGAATAGGTCTTAACTCTTTAACAGTACAATCTCTAATATTAATTTCTTGAGTTCCATTAAAAATAAAAATCTCATACCCTTGTTCCCAAGCATCATTAACTAAAGAGATATGAGATGTTTTAATATAGTCAAAATTCTTACTAATCTTTAATCTGATAGCATGATATTTTTGATTATCTAAAGATAAAATATCAATTACAAATTTTTTCATAATATTCTCTTTATTATTATATATTAAAAATTTATTGAAATTATTTTTTTGACCAAACATTTCTAATAAAATCTATTAGTCTATCGTCTAAACTATCATTACAAACATTACATCGAGATTCTACTACTTGATGATAATTTTTTCTATCAATTTCAGATAGACTGTTGTATTTTTCTACAGAAATACTATAATCATCTGTGTTAACTTTAAACCAATTACAATAAGCTAAAGTATGTGTCACATAAATACCAGAACAATTCTCTACTTCGCATGGTTTATTGTCTGACATATTTAATTAACTCCCTAGCAGCTTGATATACATAAGGGTTTAAATCATATTTTCCATCAGGTTGAAGTTTTTCTTTAAAACCATTTTGAATGAAAATACGTTTAATAGTTTCATCAGATATCTCACCAGTTTCTAGGAATAATTCATCGTATCTATTTTCAATACCAAACGCCCAATTTGCATTAACATCATGGAGTCTTGTGGCTTTATCAGAAGGAAGTACAATCATCAAAGGATGTACAATACAATTATGAATAAACTCTTTAAAATATTGTTTCATATTAATACCTAATAATCATAATGATGACTTGCTATATCATCTAAAGTTAATACTAATAAATTTTCAGCTGTTTCTATCTTATTTGATAGTTTTCGTTTTTCTTGTTCAGAGAGAAAGCTATTATTCCTAAGAGCTTGAGCTCTCCTGTTGGTAAGCCTTTTAAGGTTACGCCTACGTTTACCTTTAATTATATTCGTCATAAGTCATTTTAAATATATCTTCACGGCAAGGATAAAATTCATCTTTAACGCCTTTAATAATATAATCACCAACGTTAGCTTTCATATCACCTTCTAAAGTTTTAACATAAAATTCAGAAGAATCGGTAGATTTAAGTGTGTATGATTCTACATTATAAGAAGATAACCATTGTATAATCTCTGAATGATTGTCATCAGTTAGTTGAATTGCTTCAATTGCAACTGGTTTTTTAGAATATTGTTTAGGTTCCATTATGAATTTCCTTTGTAAATAAAATAATAAGCATCATCTTTATCTGTATAGAAAGATGAAAAACTATTATAATTTTTTTGTAATATTACAAACAATTTTTTGTTAGAATATTTCATATGCTTTATAAATACCAATCCATTTTATTTTAGATGTTAGATCTATTTTTCCATCAGGACTATGTAAAGAACCTTTCCAATTACTCTTAGTAAAATAACTAGTACCATCATTTAATATAATTAAATACTCATTATCATCTTGAATGGGAAAACCATTTACAGAAGTAAAAGGTTCATCAAATTCTTCAGATTCTTTATCAAATTCTATTTTAACTTCATCCAAATTCATACTGTATTCCTTTTATAGATAAAATAATAATCATCATCTTTAATAAAATAAGGGTTAAAAGTTTGACCCATATATTTATGATAGACTTCTCAAAATATTTCCAAAGAGTATCGAAAAGACTATCATATTCTAAATTAATAGATTTAAAATCCATACCAGGGGTAAGTAATAAATTAATTAGATATCGAAGTTTTGGTACTGGGTTAGTCATTTTTAAATCCAAAAAATTTAAAGTTGTTTATAAATTTCAAATAATTTTTCAAAATTGTTCAAATTATTTTCATATAATCTGACCTTACTTTCAATATTATGAGAAATAGTATTTACTGTAAATTTAAAATGATCTTCTTTTATAGTGCAATAAACTACATTACCTGTAATATCTTTAGTATAAATTCTTATGTAATTATCATTAGTAATAGATAATTTATATTTATCTAAAGTTAATAAAGGTAGTAATAAAAGATAGTTTTTTAAAGATGAAGCATTTAAATCAATAGAATTTAATTTTAATTGTTGGATAGACAATTTAAATGCTTCAATTGTATCTTTAAATAATTTATCTTTTTTAAATTCTTCTAACTTTGAATAATCAAATAATATTTGAATATCAACGGTAGAATTAAAAGAATCTACGATATAACAAAAAATATTATTAATATTTTGTTTAAATTGATTATAAGAATTCATAATTATCTACGTCGACTAGATCTACTAGAAGTAGAACGAGATGTATTAGAAGATTTACTAGTAAGATAAGAAAAACTAGATTTAGATGTAGTTGGCTTAGTTACTGGCACTGGTGATGGATTTACTTTAACAGGTGCAGGAATACTTACCTGCTTTTGTTTTTGTTTATCCATATATTTATTAGTTGCATAACCTGCGGCAGCACCAACAGCAGCCGCTGCAGCTAGATTAGCTGCAGTATTATCACTATGGTAATATACATCATTGTCATATTGAATAGGCTGTTGTTGGTAAGCTGAAGGTTGTTGAAGAGGAACATTTTGAAATGCATCTCTACAACTACTGATAGCTAAAATAAAACCAAGAACTAAAATACCAAGAACAATATACATACCGTACTTTAAATTTTTATTCATAATTTACCTTTAAAATTAATATAAGTTTTAAATTTAATTTATACAGGATTAGGAAGTTTATTATTTAAAGAAGCTTTAAGAGTAAGTTCGTAATACATATTAGATGTATATTCTTCATCTTTTGAATCTTCTTCTGTTTCAAAATACCAATCATGTAGCATATAAGTAATTTCATCTTCTTTAACTTTAAGAATGTCTTTCTTACTTAAATTATAAGTATCAGTTCCTTTATAACCAGATTTAGATTCATAGTTGATAATAATTTCATTTAAACTTAAAGGTTTGATTTCAAAGCTTTTGAATTCATCACCTCGAATAAATTTACAATCAACTACTTGATAATCATATAAAGTAGATAAAGAATACTTACTATAACTAACATTCATATCTTTAGTAATTTTTTCAAGATCTTTACAATCACAAAGAAGAACTTCATCAACAATATTATTAATAATATCAAAACTAAAAGAATCCATTTTAGCTTTCATAGTAATAAAATCTTCATACATATCAGAAAGATTGTGATCTTGTAAAATTTCTTTAATAGTTAAATTATCTAATTTATTATAATTGTATTTATAAAAAAAACGAGAAGGACGGTCTAAAAGAAATTCAGAAATATGGCTATCATTAGAAATAACTAAACTTAACCGATTATTATTGAATTTATCGTCAAAGAAATTAAGAAATAATTCTTGATCTTGACGTTTAAATAGTTTTTCAAATTCATCAAAGATAAACAAACAATTATTGAATTGAGAAATAAATGAAATCATTTCAGAGTTTAATTCTCCAAAATTATTATCTACAATAATAACTGCTTTATTATATTGTTTAATAAATTTATCAATAATAACAGTAGCTAATAAAGTTTTACCTGAACCTTTAGCACCTAATAAAAGAGCACCTAAAGATTTATTATCTTTTTCATACCGTTTACAAATACGCTCAGCTTTTTCATAAACATTACCATAAATTTTGGAAGGCACTTTAAATTCATTAAAGACTTTTTCTAAAAAGAAGCCTGCCATTTTTTGATATTTAACACGATAAATATGAATAGGAAGTGTTTCACTAATCATGTTTTCATTAAAGTGTGCGATAGATACGGTAGCATCATCATTGATATAACGAGTAACTGTATTAGACATAAAAATACCTTTTTAAAAATATAAAATTAGATTTTCTTTAAGATTTGGGAAGTATGAAAGTTTTTGTATTAAACAAATAGCAATTACCTTCTAACCGTATACTATTATAAGCAGTATCAATAAAGGATATTTTTGCCAAATATCCTAAACCGTTACGTTGCGTACCTTCTCGATAAATAATTTTATGAGTTAACATTTTATTTCCAAATTAAATTACGAATCTCTTCAAAGGTTTGTTCACGTAGTAATTTACCATCTTTAAATACAGATACTAATTCACCTTGTTGTTCTTCTTCGATAGTTACATCATTTAAAGTGGTATAAGAACCATCTTCATTTTTAATAACTTTCAAAAGACCTTTAGCAGAGTTTTTAGTTGAATCCGTTTTAGGTTGCTTATAGATAGGAATTTGTTTACCATTTACAATAGCATTGGTAGCTTTAACTGCAATACCTAAACTATCCCGTGAAACTTGATTCATTGTCCAGCTTCCGATACCAAATACAACATTAGTAGAAGCAAACCCTTTTTCGTGTAAACGAGTAAAGATTTGTTCTGCACGTTCATAAGTAATACCATCACCATAAATCATACCGATATGTGGATCAAGTAATTTATAACCTTGTTCAGTTTTGGTACCACCAAAAGTTTCATAAAGCCACTCAATAGTACCTTTATCTTCTACAGTAAGATCATATTCATCCATACGATTAACAATATAATTATCAATTAAACCTGTTCTGTCACGAACAACAGAAATGCTAATTTTATAATATTGTTTTTGATATAGAATAATACTTTCAAAATCATTTTCTTGAGTTTCATAATCATATGCAAAGCGTAAAGCAGCAGAATGTAAGGTAGGTTCATCTGAATAATCAGTAAACTCTTTACCACAAATAACATCAACTACATTACCACTGTCAGGACGTACAACATACTTACCATTACGAGACATAATAGTGTCTTTAAGTGTTGGAAGAATATTTTCTAAAAAGCCCCAATAATCATAACTATC
>VNIU01000390.1_pt1 | contig 19646 bp, 14 predicted proteins | sample 7248601 | NCBI WGS metagenome assembly VNIU01 (sample SAMN12251564, study PRJNA551026) | human skin metagenome | isolation source: skin samples from healthy patients and patients infected with Netherton Syndrome | host: Homo sapiens | place: France:Paris
ACGACCACCATCAATGCGGTAGGAGTTTTCGGTGGTGCCGATGTCTACATCCCAGAGGGCTTCCGCGTCCGCGTTGGTGGCTTTGGCCTTTTTGGCGGGCATGACCTGAAGGTCGAGCACGGCGCTATTCATCCGAATGACCTTCCCGTGGATGCACCAGAAATCATCGTCAACTGCTACAGCCTCTTTGGCGGCGTAGACGTTCACGTAGGGCGACGCTACGGAGAATAGCTATTACTATTTGTCGACCCTGCCAACATGTCGTCGGCTGACCTGGGTCACATCTGAAGCGTGGTGGTATTTCTTTCGGACGTGCTCTCAATGCCTTTGCCTGATCTGCCTAGTATAGGGAGCGCTTTCCTTGTGGAGAGAAAACTCGAACAACAAATCACCTGCTGCGCGGCTTTAGATAACGGTGAAAGCATCTGCAACAGTAGTCGGCCGTGTGAGTTAGCAACCTGTTACAAACCTAATGGTCTTTTTCTCGTGCCTGTGAGCCCCACTCCTACTCTGAAGATGTATCTGGCGCCGTAGCCAGGATTTTCAGAAAATCGGTGGAGATAGCTCGTGTCCCCTTGCAGTCAAGGCGTTGCTGACTTTATTTCTGATATCGGAAACGCTAACAGAAATGTCTGCTCGATTTATTCAGAATTGGTTCAGTTCAATTTAGGCTAGTACCTCTTCGGTGCAAAATCTTTCGGCCGTCGCAAAACCCTGCTCACCAGTTGCAGTTTCGTCGTCGCCCCTGACGGGTTTGGGAATCAGCAGCATCCTTAATGGAACGCTCGAGACTAGAAGAAACACCGCCGAGCGGCTTCTTTAACTGCTTTAATGATCCGGCTCCCAGCCAGCCGTTTTATGGCGAGGGATGCCGCTGTGCAAGTTTTCAGAACTGTCTATATCAATAGTGAGTATGTGATATGTATCCAGTCGAATCAGTATAGGAACGGTTTCCCAAAATCGAGGATAAGAGTACTGGATCGCCGGAACTAGGAAAAGCAGCCAGGTTGGCACTTGACGATTCTATTTCTCAGGAAATGGAGCCTTAGACCGGCTATGAGGCCGAGCCGTGCTGTTTCAGAGCTTTGTGCCAAGTTCTAGGCCTATTTCTGGGCGGAGCCTGTTCGAACCCCAGCGCTTCCAATGAGAACGTGGACGGGGAGACAGAAGCTTCTAAGACCTGCTTCAGGAGAGCGGATTCAGGAGGGGTGTGACCGCGCCCCCAGCGGCCCATTAATAGCCACATATTTTTGTCGGGTGCGGGGGTCGCCCGTAGCCACGGTGCCAGGTGCCTGTCTCTGTGCAGTCCGTCGAAGGTGTTTTGGAGGAAGATAACGCGGTTGGGAAAGCCATGAGAGTATAAAGACCGCAAATCAAAAGTAATTGGTGAAGATTCAATGTCGGGAACATCCCAGGCAATATTGGCGTATCTTTCGACCGGATTAGAGGTGTATTCGGCTATATTCGTCTGTGGGTTCACGGCAATGGCTGTAGAACCAGGGAAATGCCAAGAATAATAGAGGGACGCGAAACCTCCTCCCGAAGCACCAAAAAATATCATTTTCTGGTCCCATCCAAATGCGTATGAGACATGCCGCAATATCCCCGGGAGATCAGCTTGTAACCACTGAGTTCGGCTACCAGCAAACCAGCCGAGATCTAATCCGAGGGCCAGAGAAGGATCGGAGACAAATATGAGATTAGCATTCAGATCGCGGGTGATCCGTTGTCCCGAAAAAAGTGGGTAGTGTTTGACTTTACGCCGGTAGATAGCTGCGTGAAATAAGACGATAGTAGTATCCGAACCGCGGTTAACGACTTTGATATCGAGCTCTCCTTGGCCGTATCCAATCGTGGAAACCCCATCAAGGGGGGGAAGGATGAGTAAAAGTCCAGCAATGATTCGAACTTATGATGAGGAGAGAATTTATCGCGGCGGGTGAGCATGAGAAGTGAGAGGATTCCTAGAGAGAAGCAAGCTAAAAGTAAAAGCCTGATGGATAACTCCACCAGGCTATTTGCTCCTCCAACTGGGCTCGAACCAGTGACCCTTCGATTAACAGTCGAATGCTCTGCCAACTGAGCTATGGAGGAATATTCGTTGTACGGCGAACTTTGTGTTCTCTGTGCAACGAGAAATAACTATATAGGGTTCCTGCCGTTTCAACAAATTAGCAGTACACAGCGGCAAAATGGCTGAATTTGTTGTTCGTATGTGGCGGGAACGCGGCAGGAAAGGGCCAGGACTCCACACACTGGGGCCCCTGTGTAAAAATGGTAGGTAAGAAGACTAGTTCTATGGGAACCAGTAATCTAGGAATAGCGGCTCAGTATGCTGTTGGCGCTAGAGAGCGACGGATTTGGTACTAACGAAAGAGAGAAAATTGCGGATCCTCATCATTTCGCAGTATTGGTCGCCAGAGAGTAACGTGCCGCAGCGTCGCTGGGAATGGATCGCTAGTATTCTAAAATCTCAAGACCACGAGGTCAGGGTTGTTGCTCCTCCGCCGGCATCTGTTCGACGAACCTCTATGAGTCATTGGTGGAGCGCGTCTCTCTTCCATCCTCGAACGGAGGTAGCAAAGAGTAACGCTGTAGATTTAGTCATCCGGAGTGGGTTTATCCCGTGTGGTGGCTCATTGATCCAGCGTGCGATCGGTCAAGCGGGCATCGCTCTGGGGTCTCTCTACGCAGTAATAGTTGAGTTCGGAATTCGGAAATCTTGGAAGCCTGACTTGGTTATAGGTACAGTGCCGGCTTTGCCAACCGCCGTGGTCGCCTTTGCAGCAGCTAAAATCTCAGGGGCGAAATTGGCTATCGACTTAAGGGACGCCTGGCCTGACCTCTTAGCCTATTCAAGTGAGTGGAATAAGGGGGTCAAGAGTGCCTCGCTAAAGCAAAAAATCTTGAGTAGAGGGCCGATTCAGTTCGTTAGTTTTGTGGTTGCTAGGACACTTTATTATGTCTTGGGGAAAGCCCATGGTGTCATTTTCACAGCAGATGATTTGAAGTTAGATTTTCAGAGTCGACCTCAGTTGCGGAAGAACTCAACACTTTTGAGCAATATGGTCACCATCCGGAATGTTTTTCCCCGAGGGGGATTGGGGCAGAAGAAGGCTCCAGACTCAGGGGAAGGACCTCTAAAGGTGCTATACGCCGGCACTATAGGTCGCGCTCAACGACTTCAAAACGTGATTGATGCAGCGGTGATCGCGGCGGATCGCGGAGTGCCGATTGAGCTAAAGTTCGTGGGCGCAGGAGATGCTCGCATGTCAGTGAAAGACTACGCAAAGCAAAGAAAAGTTCCCGCAGCTTTCATTAAGCGGAAGTCAGCTGACTCCATCTCAGACTATTACGACTGGGCAGATACCGCGCTTGTCCATTTAACTGATTGGAAGCCATTAGAAAGAACTGTTCCCTCTAAACTGTTCGAGCTCATGGAGTATGGGGTGCCAATTACAGGTGTTGTAGCCGGGGAATCAGTCAGGTTGATCGAGTCGTTGGAAGCCGGTTATGCGGTTCCTCCCGAGTCGCCGGAAGCTCTAGCGAACCTATGGTGTGCCTTAGCTCAGGGCGAATTATCTCTCAAGGCGAGCGAAAGAGCTCGACATTGGGTTGAGAACGAACGGAACAACGTTGTGCCCGGCTTGATTGCTAAGTTCTTGAAGCAGATGGAGCCATAAGCATGCCTGCTGGAATTGGTCGCTCGGTCATCAAATTTTGGTCCATCAATGTTGTGGGACTTGTACAGGATCCTGTGCGATTTTCGAATCAAATGGTTGAATTCGTGCGCCTAAACTCAGAGTCCAAGGTAGCCCGAGCATGTGTGAAGGGGGCGCACTTTGTACTTTCGGCAATGAGGAGCCCTGGGTACGAGACCGCCGAGGCCGGGGAATTGAGTAGGGCGATAAAACAGCTGAAAAAGTCGCGATTCCTTAGGCCATTGACGTTTTCGTTTGAGAGATATCTCCGCGGGAAACTTCTGCAACTCCAGTCAGTTGAATGCTTTGAGGGAGCAGTTGAACGCAGCGGTAGCGCAGCCGCCCCGCGGGTACTGTTTCATTTCACGAATGCATTGCCCTATACCCAATCTGGATACACGCTTCGGTCTAAAGCACTATTCAAGAGTTTAAGGGCAAGGGGAGTAGAAGCGTTTGCTTGTACGCGCTACGGATATCCAGAGAATATCGGTAGATTCCATCATGGTCCATATTTTGTCAACGATGGTCTCGAATATTTCGTGTTGGGCTCCGTATTTGCTCCGTTTTCTATTACTCGCCAGGAGGATCTGGCCGTACGCCAACTGGTAAGACTCGCGAGGGAAAAGCAAGTAAACATACTTCACACCACCACCCCGTACACAAACGCACGCGTGGTGGCTCGCGCAGCCGCTCTACTTGACGTCCCATGGATCTATGAGGTCCGAGGCGAGCCCGAGAGCACGTGGGCTTCGCAGTCACCAGACCCAGAAAAACGCCGCAGCTCGGAGTTTTTTGAATTAGCGCGCCAGGCCGAAACAGCGGCGATGATGGCTGCAAATCAAGTAATAGCGTTAAGTGAGGTGTCGAAAGGGGACCTAACGCGTCGAGGCGTTCCAGAATCGAAAATCAAGGTCGTTCCGAACGCTTTGGAAGCCAATCAGCTTAAAACTCATATTGACAAAGCACACGCCCGAAAACGATTGGGCCTAGGCGACGAGTTCTTAATCGGTGCAATTACCTCAGTCGTGGATTACGAAGGGCTGGACATTGCTATAACTGCGATGGAGGAGATTTCAGACGCAACTCTCATTATCGTCGGAGATGGAGTGGCTCGACCAGGGCTTGAAGACTTGGTCGATGAGCTTGAATTGAACGATCGGGTTGTCTTCGCTGGTAAGCAGCCGGCCTCTGATATTCACCTTTGGTACGCTGCTTTGGATGTGTTCGTGGTACCGCGGCGAGACGTTGAAGTTTGTAGGAAGGTCACTCCGCTTAAGCCGCTACAGGCTATGGCCTGCGGGGTACCGGTAATCGGAACTGACCTACCAGCGTTAAAGGAAATCACCGGTGGATTAATGGTTGAAGTTGAACCGGATAACCCCTCCGCGCTTGCCAAATCAGTTGATTTAGTCCGGCAGGGGGAACTCAGCGTGAATCCTCGGGAGCTTGAAGAATGGGCCAAGAAGCGATCATGGGAGCGGAATGCGCACATCTTGGAGGGGCTGTACTTAGAGCTACTGAGGGGAAGATGAATGAGTCAAAAACTTTGCGGCCTCAGAATCCAGTAGGATTTTGTGCGGTTTAAACGCCTTCCGCTGCCGCTTGATGATGCGGTCAGCTTCTTCAAGTTTTCCCGTACTAACTCTATTTCCCCAGACACGGTAAGTTGTAGTTACAGTTTCCGCATCTCCGTCAGCAATCATGTCGCCTTCGTGCAGCCATATGGCACGAGTGCAGTGCGTTTGAATTGTCGCGGCACCATGAGATACGAGAAAGACTGTTCCGGATCCAGCGAGAAACTCGTCCATACGATCCTTAGCCTTAGCTTTGAACGTGGAATCTCCGGTGGAAAGGGCTTCGTCAATTAGTAGTAGCTCGCGCCGAACTGCTGTAGAGATCGCAAAAGTCAGGCGAGATTTCATGCCCGACGAATAAGTCTTTAAGGGACGATCGATTGCGGATCGGAGATCCGCCCAATCGATGATCGGATCCACGAGCTTCGAAGATTCCGCTGGGGTTAGCCCCATTGCCAAGAGTCCTAAATTGATATTTTGGCGACCGCTTAAATTTGATTGGAGAGCCGCCCCGACGCCGAGCAAGGTGGGCTGGGAGGAAACAAACACGTCGCCGGAATCGGGCTTTGATGACCCAGCAATCATTCGTAGAAGGGTTGACTTCCCGGAGCCGTTTTTACCCAGGATGCCGATCGATTCTCCAGAATAAGCTACAAAGCTAACGTCTTTTACTGCTTCCACAGTATGCTTCGAAAGTTTTTTGGATAAAACATGCTCAGAACCGGAGCGATTAAGGTAGTAAGACTTCTTGAGATTACGAGCGACAACCGTTGGGTTATTTGACAACTGCGTACCTTTCCTCGGCTTGCCAAAAGTAGAAGTATCCAATAATCAATAGCCCGAATGACCAAGCTGCAATATACAGCCAAGTGCCTAAGGGCGGTACCTCACCGTCCAAAACCAGCTGCCGCACTGCGGTAAGAAACTGGTAAATGGGATTAGCTTGCATGATTGCTTGAATATGGGGATTTTTATCAAATTTGCTCAGATCGAAGAATACACCCGAGATGAAAAAGAGACCTCGATTGATGATTCCCACTACTGACTTTAGATCGGGAATAAATGCTGTAGCTCGTCCCACAATGAACATGCAACCGAGCGAGAAGCAGTGGATTAAGAAATACAAGGGAACCACTAGAATGATGGTCCAAGAAACTCCTTTATCGAGCTGAAAAAGAAGTGCGCCTATTATCGCAACCATGGCGGGGATTGCATGGTCGATCATTTGCTTAATGGTCGTCGAAATGGGGATGGCTGCTGTGGGGAAGTTAAAACTGCTAATCAACCCCTTTGAGCCACGGATGATGGAAGTGCCAGCTGATAAGCCGCCGGTTGCGAACTTGAGGTAAATTACACCGATTGTTAGGAATCCAATGAAATTGTCCATTCCCCTGGAAACGTGAAGAACGTAGCCGAAAATGAAAGCATAAACTGCCACGTCTAGGATCGGTTGAAGGATAAGCCAAGCGCGTCCGAGGAACATATTTCTACCTCGGCTAAGCGATTTACTGCGTGCATAAGCCAAGATGAAATGTCGGCGGTCAAGAAGACGACGAGTATAAGACGCTAGGTTATCTCGGCTCTGTAGGTTATATAACTGGGAATCGTCAACGAGCTCCAAGTTGCGGAAACTAGCGTTTTTAACGCGCTTGGGCTTTTCTTGTTTTGCGTTGGTCCCCTCGGGAGCACTGTCGCTGTCGTTGTTCAATTGTGATTCCACAATTTCTCCACTGTGATGATTGCTCTGTAGTTACGGTCTAAACTGTCACTGAGGATAGTCTAGAATCATCGTATGCAGTTAGGAAACTTTGAGCCGGCATCTTCCAAAGGAGAAGCCACGCCTGTCCGTACCTTTATTTTTGGTGGGTGTGTGAGTCGGGACACTGTTGAGTTCGCTAAGCACACCGACTTCAAAGTGCTCCGCTATGTGGCACGTCAGTCTCTACTTTCCGTGGGCTCAGACGCGAAATCCAATATTCCTGATTTCAAACTGAAAAGCTCTTTCCAGCAGCGCATGTTAGAGAGTGATTTGTCGGGAAACCTCATGCGCGAAATATCGAAGAAAAACGGTATTGATGTTTTTGTCTGGGACTTGGTCGTTGAACGGACCGGGGTTTGGGAGTTTCCAGATGGGAGCATTGCTACCAATAGCGCGGAACTTAGGCGGTTGGAGGGCGTGCCCCAAATCCTGAAAACGGCCAGAAAGATTCCTTTCGGGTCCGCCGAGCACTTCCAGCGTTGGCAGGGGGCTGCAGCTTTATTTACTGAGTTTTTGGATTTTCTTGGTTTGAAGCAAAAATGCCTAGTCTTGGCACCGGAATGGGCCGAGTATCGCTCAGACAATAAGAAGACTGGCCGGATACGTGGTTTATCTGCCTCGCAGTACAATGAGATGTTCCGTAAATATTACGTGGTTCTAGAAAGACTGGGGATTACTGTGTCAAGGATCGACGGCACAGTAGCTGACGAGAACCATAAGTGGGGAAATGCACCATTCCACTTCACTCGTTCGGCGTATGCTTCGATGGAGTACGAGATTAAGAAATCAGTACACCAGACTAGGAATTAGCGGCATAGATATGAAACTAGAAGGTTTGCTGGCTTCCTTGCTGAAGGGAGCTCGTCAAATCCCGCACGGTATTAGAGCGCGAGTATATCGGGGGCGTTCCAGAGTCGAGGCGACTGTGGGTACTCGCTTTCTCGGACCGGATTTGGACGAAAACGCGAAATCCACCCTGCAAAGAGCTTGGCGCGGGTTGTCAGACGCTGCGGTGGGAGAGAATCGGCGAAGGTCTGGCAATAGCGGGGAAGTGCGGGCTTTTTCGCGTGGATACGAGTTCAGCAACCAAGGGTTTCTTCAACCACCGCCTTCACCGCGTTGGAAAGAGCTGGCTCTAGGTGAGGGGCGCCTTCGGGTTGAAGAAAACCTTCCTGTTGCATTGGCCCAGAAACGTGGAGTCTCAGTTGCCGTGCTGGGGGTTGCTATCGACTCGGAAGAAGGAATATCTGATAGTGACCTCATCGCTGACCGTATTGCTGATCTAATATTGTCTGGAAATAGCCTCGATGCGATTGATGAGTACGTCCTGTGGCTAGGGGGCCGGTTCGTCCTTATCGCCGGGCGTGATGACCAGTGGCGTATTCACGTAGATGCAATGGCAAGCAGAAGTTGTTACTGGACCGTCAGAAATAAACAACTTTTCGCTGCATCGCATTCTGCGTTGGTCGCTAGAGAGATAGAAGAATTCTCGAGGAAGCGAGCATATTGGGTTCTTTCAAATCCTGACTATGTGAGTGCTGCGGGAAAATGGTTGCCAGGCCGCATTACGCCGCATGATTGCACCGACCTAGTAAGTGCTAATTGTGTGCTGTCTTTTGACGGAGAAAGGGCCCTGCACTCCCGCATTTTCCCATTGGAAAAGCACCGAGTATCAGCAGAATATTCGCCAAAAGAGGTCGCTCGCATTCTGATTGGTGAGCTTAGGGTGCAGACTTCGGCGTGGCTCAATTCCTCTGATAAAACCTATCTCGCTTTGACCTCAGGCCAAGATTCTTTGGTAGTTCTGTTGTCATGCATTGATCTTTTCCAAAAACACTTCACGAAAGCTATGACCTACATTTTCGCGGAGAGAAAGGATCCTTTAGGGATCAATGATCTCCAAGGAGCCAATTTCCTAGCTTTGCTGTCTGGTCTGCAACACAAGGTAGTGAAAGTGGAACCGTTCATTTTTGAGGGAAAGTTTGCTTCCGCGTACAAACGATCGTTTCCTACTTGGGCTCGTTTTCCGGCTTTAGCCAAAACTATGTGGCAGAACTTCCCCAAAGAATCCGTAGTCCTTTTTGGGATCGGTGGTGAAATCGGCACAGTCTTTTATAGAGATAGGACTGAAAGTCCAGTTAACGGCGAAATTCTAGCCGAAAAGTTTACGACGAGTAAATTTTCCTCCAATTCTCGCCTTGTCGCAGAGATGGAGGAGTACATAGCTTATACGCAGCTAGATTCAGTCTCCCCGTCGCTAGCAAGCTTCTATGACCTCTATTATTGGGAAAATCGAATGACCAGTTGGGCTGCTGCGGGATACTCCGAATATGAGTTAGGGCCCTCAATAGGTCTTCCGTTCAATACTAGGAGAATAATCTGGCCAATGCTCAATTTGTCGTACGAGAATCGGTTAAACAAAGCAGTGTACAAAACAATAATTCGTTGGAGTGGGTGGCCTCTGTGACTCAAAATGGAAGAATAAACAAGATGGTGAATAAAACTGAATACTATTTTAAACGGGCGCGTCAGGTGGCCCGAGATGAAGGCCCTTCTGAATTAATACGCCAGACTAAAAGGCGATTTAACGTAGGAACGGTAAGCAAAAGGACCGCTACGTTTGACCCACTGGCAGTAACCGCCCAAGGGAAAACTAACAGGACAAGCCCATTCAAGGACCTACGCGTTGGCGTAATCATGGATGAATTTTCTCTCCTGGCATGGGGAGAGGAATTTACAATCGTGCCAATCTTGCCTGGGGAAGAATCGAAACTTCAATCCCTTGAGCTTGATTTATTCTTGGTCGAGAGTGCTTGGGACGGAAATGGAGGAGCCTGGAAATACCAATTGACTGGCGGTGCCGCTCCCAGCACCGCGCTTTCCGTGATCGTCGAGCAATGTAAGCAACTTGGGATTCCTACGGCCTTCTGGAATAAAGAGGATCCTCCCCATTTTGAGGACTTCTTGGATACTGCACGATTGTTCGATTTCGTGTTTACGAGTGATGTCAATTTGGTAGGTGCCTATAAGCAGGCTTTGGGGCATGACCGAGTGTGGCCTTTGAGCTTTGCTGCTCAGCCTGCGATTCATAACCCTATCCGGACTGATATGCCTAACTATCAGAAAGGAGACGTGGCTTTTGCAGGCATGTATTTTGCTCACAAATATCCAGAACGCCGTGAGCAAATGGAGATGCTGCTGGGCGGAGCTATGGACGCATCAGGGCATCTTGAAGACGGTCTCCGTATCTTCTCTAGATTCGAGGGAAAAGACGAGCGTTATCTTTTCCCGCAGCCGTTTTCCCAAAGAGTTGTGGGGTCTCTGCCGTACGAAAAAATGATTGCGGCTTACAAGAATTTCAAAGTCTTCCTAAATGTGAACTCTGTAGTCGACAGTCCCAGTATGTGCTCCCGTAGAGTGTTTGAACTTCTTGCTTCTGGCACGCCTGTAGTCTCTACATGGAGCAAGGCACTTGAGGAGACTTTTCCTTCTACTGAATTAGTGCTTGTAGATAGTAGGGAAGAAGCCACGTTGTCTATTCGTGCCTTGGTTAATTCTCCTGAGTTGAGAGACAGGCTGGTACATCGGGCGCAAAGAAGGATCTGGGAGAGCCATACCTATACAACTCGGGCAATGGAGATTTTGGAACGAGTTAGTCCCTCTGAATTTGAAGGTCTGAAGACTAAACCAAAAGTTAGTGTTATTTGCTCTACGGTGCGGGAAGGGCAATTGAAGCATGTATTTGAGCAGGTAGGTCGGCAATCCGGAGTGGATGTCGAGCTGATTTTGGTTCTGCACGGGATTCAAGTTGGTGACAAGGAGATTGCAAACTTCGCTGAGGAGGCGAAAGTTCATCAATACCGTGTACTTAGGGAGGAGCGAAGTTCCTCGCTAGGAGAGTGCTTAAATGCAGGTATCGCTGCTTCGTCAGGCGATTTCATCGCCAAGTTTGATGATGATGATTTTTACTTTGCTTCATATCTTTTGGATATGTATAACTCGTGGTCCTTTTCTGGTGCTGACCTGGTAGGCAAACAGGCAAACTATGCGTTTTTGGGCAATGAAGAATTGCTGATAGTTAGGCGGCCGGAGAGGGAACATCGCTGGACGAACTTCGTAGCTGGCCCTACTTTCTTCGGCCCCCGCAATACGTTTGCGGAAAATAAATTTGAGGCGCGTTCCCGAGGGGAAGACACTGCGTTTATTCGTTCTCTTTTGAGGAAAGGGGGGAAAATATATTCCACAGACCGCTTCAACTTTGTTCAGATGAGAAATGCTGGACAACATACTTGGGAAGTCTCAAATGCATCGTTTCTGGCTAACGGGCAGGTCGTGGGGATTGGTCGGAATTTCGAGGCTGTTGAATGCTAGATGGACCGCGTGCTCCCCAAGGGTTTTCGATGTAGGAGCGTCCCCTTTGTGGAATAATATACTGCGGTTCTAGAACGTCGAATTAAAATTTGAAAATACTTTTTCTCCCGAGGAGGGGTTTTAGTGAGCATTGAAGAGAAACAATTGGGACCCATAAACAAGGTTTGTGTTGTTGGGCTGGGATACATTGGTCTCCCGACTGCAGCTTTTATCGCTGATTCTGGTATCTCCGTAGTGGGGGTGGACATCAATGAGCGCCATGTGGAGAAGATCAACAATGGTGAAATGCCCTTTTTTGAACCTGGCTTCGAAGCTTTATTAAAAAGCGTAGTCGCCGATGGACATCTCAAGGCTGATACAGAAGTAGCGGAAGCAGACGCGTTCATTGTGGCTGTCCCGACGCCGTTCAATGATGACTATTCAGTCAATATGTCCTACATCGAAGCGGCAGCGAAGAATATTGCTCCTGTGCTTCGACCGGGGGCGCTCGTGGTCCTAGAATCAACCTCCCCTCCAGGGACCACTGAAAAGATGGCTGAAATTCTTTTAGCCGAAAGGCCGGACCTATCGACGGATCCTGAAAGTGCTAACCGTCTCTTAGTCGCACACTGTCCTGAGCGGGTATTACCGGGCAAGATTATGGAGGAGATGGCCGCTAATGACCGAGTTATCGGAGGCCTAAATCCCCTGTCGACGGATAGGGCGAAACAGCTATACTCCTCTTTCTGCAATGGCGAGATGCTATTGACGAATGCAACAACCGCTGAGATGGCAAAGCTGACCGAGAACTCGTTCAGGGACGTGAATATTGCCTTTGCAAACGAGCTGTCAATCATCTCAGACAAGCTTGGAATTGATGTTTGGGAATTGATTGAACTCGCCAACCATCACCCACGAGTCAATATTCTGAATCCGGGCCCTGGTGTGGGTGGCCACTGCATTGCAGTTGATCCTTGGTTCATTGTTTCTTCGGCTCAGGAGGAAGCCAAGCTGATCCGTACGGCGAGGGAGGTTAATGACGGCAAGCCTGCCTACGTTATTGCCAAAATTACTGAAGCAGTCGAGGCCGAAGGCGCAGATTCAATCGCCGCACTGGGAATAGCATTTAAGCCGGATATCGATGATTTGAGAGAATCCCCTGCTCTGTCTATCGTGCAACAAATGGCCGAGAAGTGGCCAGAGAAAAACATCCTAGTAGCTGAGCCTAATGTGAATGAGCTGCCCGAGAGTCTAACCGCATATCAAAACGTGCAGCTAGTTGACGCTTCTCACGCGATATCTTCAAGCCCCGTGGTTGCTGTCTTAGTGGACCATACACCTTTCAAGAGCCTCGAAAAGAGCGTCTTGGAAGGAAAGAATGTCGTTGACACACGTGGCATGTGGAGCTGATCCTAGGGATGAAGAGGTTGGAATCCGGCAAGTCGCTTGCAAGTCTTGCCGTGTTAGCCGCTGTGTTGTTAATAGCCGCGGTGCTGTCGAGCAATATGGTTCGCGCGGGGCTGCTGATCTTGGCGGTGTTAATAGCAGCTCTGATTTTGGTCTTGAGCGTTTCTTGGGCACGACGAGTGGAGGCACAACGCCGTCAGGATTACCGCAATGTAATGTCCGTTGCAAAGGAGTTGTCGCTGCTCCGAAACATGTCGGGGAGTATAGCTAAATCGAGAGAAAGTCAACGCTTTCAAGAAGAGCAACTCACTCAAATCAATTCCGCGGTCGAGGAATGGCGGGACGGGGAGACAGGCTCAGGGGGCAGAAGCTCAGAACCTCTATCCTATTTCTCGCCTAGGCGTATCTCTGCATCGAAGCCTGTCGAAAAGCCCAACTCCCATGTGGCTGGGCGACAGGCGGCGCTGCAAGACACTGGGGAGGGTTCCAAGGAAAAACTACGGGAACTGCTCTATCCTGCCAGCGAAGTGAGTCGAGTAGTGGCCGTTTTAGGCTCTTCCGAACTACGTGAAATTCTTTCAGACTTTTGCTCCGTCCGGAAAATAGATTCTGCCGTTGACCTGGCGAAGGCAGGGAACGACATTTCCTACCTCGTTATCGAAGAAGCATCTTTAACCTCTGGTCGCTGGTTCGGGAGTCTTTCAGCTCAGGGAACGCATCTTTTCCAGGAGCTCCATAGCCAGATTATGAAAGCGCAACGAAACGGTAATGTCGTTACGGCGGTAGTGGCTAATGCACCAGCTTCACACATGACGAGCGTTTTGCGTGACGCCGCTGATGTTGTGCTTTCTAAGAAGTCAAGGAAAGATTCTCGGAGCGCCGAAATGGCGAACCCAGTGATAAAGGCCATCGACGCATACGCGTGTAAGTGAGGTTAAGAAGTGAGCATAGCTGTAGTTTATGGGGACATCAGCCCGAATGTTGTCGATGGTTCGTCCATTTGGCTCATGTCAATAACCGAAACGCTTTCAAAGACATGCGATGAGGTCCATCTCCAGCTCAAAATGAAGCCGGATAACTATCGTCTCTTACAGTCCGTAGACAAGATTGAAAACGTCGTTCTACATCTTCCTCCGGACACCAGTTCTCCACTCAACGAGGAAGCCGCGGTTCCTGTCCTTGAATCGTTGGCGAATAAGGTCGGTGCTGACATCCTCGTTTCTCGAGGACTGAATTTGGCACACACATTAAGTCGCTCTTCGACCTTGGCGCCGATACTTTGGGCTTATATAACGGATCTTCCTTTCCCAATCATCAAGCTTTCTAAAACCAATGTAGGCCGTTTGCAAAGAATCTCGGCGAACTCTCGGAGAGTATTTGTACAAACTGAAGCGGCCCGAAGCTATCTAGAATCGATCGCTCCATTCGCGGCAGGGAAGACCTGCTTGATGCTCCCGATGGTACCGAGTGAGGCGTTTTCCAAGGAGAAACTCGGCAGCAGTTACGAGCAGTCGGACAAGCTCCGCATTGTCTATGCGGGAAAGATGGCCAAGGACTGGAAGACACTCGAAATGCTGGAGATTCCCAAGCATCTCAGAGAGTTGGGAGTTGAGTCAGAGCTATTAGTTGTCGGAGACAAGATAAATAGGGATAAAAGAGATCCTTCTTGGCACATTCAGATGAAAGATGCGCTAGAGAAGGCAGCAGCCGATGCTGATAGCGGAGTTGAATGGTTAGGTGGTGTGTCTCGGGATGAATCTATGGCAGCCATTTCCTCCGCCCATATTGGATTAGGCTGGCGGACAGCGGTACTAGATTCAAGCCTTGAGGTTTCCACAAAGGCACTAGAATATTCTGCCCTTGGAACTCCTGCCTTAGTTAACTTTAACGAAGACTCCCGTGCTCTCTTCGGTAGCGATTATCCATTCTTTATCGATGCGCAAGCTACCGCAGTGGATGCCGCAAAGGTCATTGCGAAAACCGCAAACTCTATTGACCTAATGAGCCCAAAGGTTCGGGGCAAGGTAGCAAACTTTTCAATGGATTCAGCGGTAGATCGTCTAACTGGCTACTTCGAAGCGGCCGGCATAGTCCGTTCTAGTAAGCGTGCGGTGCCTATGGATGCGATTAAGGTCGTAATCGCATCCCACGATTTCAAGTTCATGGGCGAATTAGTGGATGCGCTTGAGAAGGATCCACGGTTCATACTCGAGAAGGACGTGTGGTCGTCCCTGCATCAGCATGACGAAGAACGCAGCCGAAACCTGGTCAATTGGGCGGACGTTGTATTTTGCGAATGGTGTGGTCCGTCAGTTCGGTGGTATGCAGAGCATAAGCGACCAGGGCAGAGGCTAATTAGCCGTCTACATGGATTCGAACTTCGTGGTCCCGGCCCATGGATGAAGGAAATCGACTGGCAAGGCGTGGACGAATTGATTTTCGTTTCGCAGCATTACGAGGAAATGGCGCTGGAACGACTTCCGCTGCAATCCACGGCTACTCGGGTAATTCCAAATGCAATTGATTTAGTGGACTTTGACCGGGAAAAGCTTTTTGGTGCTCAGTTCCATATTGGTCTGGTCGGCTACGTTCCCTTCCTAAAGCGACCAGATAGAGCTGTTTCTTTCTTTGAAGAGCTATTGGAACAAGACGACCGGTACATCCTTCATATAAGAGGCAGGGCTCCTTGGGAATACCCTCACGAATGGAGTAAGCCTCTGCAGAAGCAGTTGTATCTAGATTTCTTCTCATCTATTGCCTCGAACGAGCGACTACGGGATCACGTAGTGTTTGAAGATTTTGGGCCAGATATGGCGTCTTGGTTTAGGAAGATCGGCATCGTGTTGTCGCCAAGTGATGTGGAAAGTTTCCATCTTGCGCCTGCAGAAGGAATGGCCTCGCGTGCAGTCCCCATCGTGTGGGAGAGAGACGGGGCGAAGAACATTTTTGGTCCGTATGTAGATGGAGGTAGTGACCTCGCAATTGATCGCGTACTCGCCCTACGTGAACCGGAGACATTTGCAGAAGAGGGCCAAAAGGCACGTGAATACGCCTCCCGTTGGGGAGTTAAGAAAATTATTTCCGAATGGATCGATGCCTTGACTGGGCAAAATGTTGCCGTCAAGGAGTCTGAGCGTACGGAAACTATCTAGGAGCTAGGATGTCCATTTACCTTTTGGCGGTGCCTAAGAAGAAGCTTCGCTCTACCGTTTCTGACGACCTTGCAGAGCATAATTCCGAACTGCTACGTCGGTGCTTCCAGAAATACCGCAGTTTGGTCAGTGATCACTATCGGAGTGAAACAAAGGTTTCCACACCGGGACAGCATGGGACTGCCTCTATTGGCGTGTGGAAAAGGAAGAACGAGTCGAACCGCGTCGTCGCAAAGAAAGACTGGTGGGCGCATTCGAGCGGCCAGGATGTTTCCGAGCTCCTGTTAGAGAAGGTGTCCAGGCGTGGCGGCGAGGTTGTTTACACCGATCCTGTTTGGGGCAGCTATACGGCGATCTGGGGTGAGCGCTATCGCGATCGCGTCATACTATGGAACACAATTCCGGCTCTAGAAGCAGTACATTATGCGGAGACGGAAGATTATGTTTTCGCCAGCAACCGGCCGCTTCTTGCTGCAGTAGCAAGAGCAGAGGGCGAATCTTCTCCAGTGGCATTGGAAACTGACTTTTTAGATCAGTATTTGATGTTTGGGTTTAACCTCGATGCTGTTTCTCCGTTTGAAGGGGTATCTACAATTGCAGTGGACGAGGCACTAGCGATTGAGGCCGGAGAAGTAAAGATTATTCCTCGTCCAGCAGGTCTAATCGCGAACCTCCCAAACCTTCACTCTGAAGAGGAAGCAGCTGAAGCACTTGCCGACGCGCTAAAGGCCTCTACTCAGAGAGCATTAGCGAATTTTTCGGGCAAGAACGTTCAACTACGAATGAGTGGCGGTAAAGACAGCCGGCTATTGCTCGGACTAGTTAAGGACTCGGAGCAATCTGTCTATGGGGTAACCTTTGGCAAGCCGAATGATGAAGAAGTCCGAGTGGCGCATAATTTGTGCCGAGCAGCTAAAAAGAACTTGGAAGTAACTGCACCAGCCCCAGTTGATCGGTCAAGCTTGGCGGAAAAGGTTGATCGAACAATTCTCATGTCTGATGGCATCCCGGCTTCTGAACCGCATACTTCTATTTATTATGGCTCCTCGCCGCGTGTTGCCGGTGACGCAATCATGCTGGGGCAGTGGCCACTAATGAAGGGCGGTCAGGCAAAGAAGCTGCACTATTCTGGGTCGGGCTTGCAAAACGCTTTGCGACGACAAGCCGGGTGGTTCGTAAACGAGAGAATCCGAGCGCAGTACGCTTATTTCCTTGAACAATGGCAGCGTGAAGTAGAGACGTCTATCGACCTCGAGTACTTGTATCTCTTTGCCCGAAACTTTAGGTCGGGACGTTGGTTGCATGCACACATTAACCTTTACGAGCGTGATGCAGTCATTGCTTATCCAATCGCTGATGAAGAGGTAGCTGCGATTTCTGACGCTATGACGATGTCAGAGAAGGTTTCACAGCGTGTTCTCTTTAGGGCCTTAGAAATGATTTGGCCCGAAGCGAACCGCATTCCTTTGTCCAACGGCAATAAATGGCGGTTTGAGAGTGCTGGTCCGGCGGAGAATCTTGGAGAAGACTCCTTTGCCGAGCGATATGCCGAAGTTCCTGCTCATGAGAGCGATGAATTCCTACAGGTGGATCCTCGGCTTAAGGATTCAAAAGCGATAGAGTACACCAAAGCTGTGGCCGTTCAGATGGCCAGTGAGTTGGTGGAATCTGCTAACTGGGATCTGCTCATTTCAAAGGTCACTCCCGAATTTGGGAAGATCTTGGAAGCGGCCGCAAACGGAGAACTTATCGTTCCCGAAAAGTCGTCTCAAAGAGAGATCGTGAAATTCATTTGGCGTTTGTACGTGGCTGACCGTTGGCTGCGGAAGGAATGGCTAGCGGCGAAAGATGACTAGCCCAAGGCTGTAGGTCGGTGAACATGATGTGCTCATGCTCACCGACCTCACTTTTAGTCTTGGGTGGGAAATAGCTGCAGCTTTAGTTTGCAGAAGTCATGGCGAGAAGAAAGCATCTGCTTTTCTTTCAATGAGAAGGTCTCTTCTGTGCCTTTTGCAAACTTGTGCTGGGCGTAGTACGAGTCCAGATAGTGCGCGATGGGGTTTATAGATTCCCCGTAAGTGGGGTAGATAAAGGATGTCGCGTGAGGGAAAGAGTTGACTTCCAAAACTCGTGGCATGTCGTCTTTCAAACTACGCACCATGATATCGACGCCGCCAGTGTATAGACCCGGAATCGCGGCAACTGCTCGAACAGCGGTGTCCCTAATTTCCTCCGAAATGATATCGGTGATATTTGCAGTTTCAGCACCGAAAGAAATATTAGAGATTGCGCTGAGGAGAACGCGTTCTCCTGCTTCGGGAATATCGGAGAAAGACAATGAATTGGAGCGCATGAACGCTTCCATGTTCGCGTTTCGGCGAAGAAGCCGCTTGCTTCGTGCGCGGTCCTTCTGACGCTCTTCATTCTTAAGCGCCATCAGTTCTTCGATATTGTGGGTTCCGTCGCCGGTAACGTAGGCAGGGATTCGGATGATTGAACCGAAAAACTCTCCCTCCACAACGGTGACGCGCAATTCAAAGCCGTCAACCATTTCTTGGACAATTACCGAGGGCTCTCGCTTTCGTTCCTTTTGCATCTCCACGCATTCGTGGAAGCGCTCTTTGAAGTCCTGTTCAGTAACGTTGAGAAAAACTCCGAGACCTTGGGAGAAGCTTGGTGCTTTGACCACAACTTCCCTCCGGCCTTGAGCAAAAGCGGTGTCGAAGGCTTTGTCAGCCTCGTCCGGTCCAAAAACCTGGTACCAGGGAACATTAATGCCAGCAGTGTGCAGGATTTTTTGTGTTTTTACTTTGTTCTGGCAGATTCGCCCAGCTGTCTTAGTGCAGGTAGGTACGTTCCAAGGAGTAACTACTCCGATGGGTGCATCTGCAGAATCCTTTAGAGTGATATACGGACGGTTCTTTTTCGAGCGGTCAATATGGAAGTTGCGCCCCGAGCGGCGGACAGTCCGAATCCACGCGTTGTGTATGCCCGTGGTGTAACCATCTTGCCAATAATTTTGTTCAAGGCTGGGCAGAGAATCCAGAATATGGTTTAGGTGCTCGGTACGCATGTAGTTCCAATCATCTGAGCTAGGAGTGGGTTGCTTATCGCACAGATTCTAGCAACGAGGGCAGGCTGACAAGTTAGTTCGCCTTGGTTCTCACTATTAAGCCCGAGGCAGTGCAGAGGTTCAGCGGTGTTACGCCGACCCAGCAAAGCCTAGAGTCTTAACTAGTGCCTAAGAGTAGAGCAGCTGTGTTCGCTCGATCTGGTCGACAATATAGCTAGCCGCATTAACAGGCTCTCCGTAACTTACATAGTGGTGCATGTCGAAGAAGGGCTGCGTATTGATTTCTAGGACGGTGATGTCGGCATCAGGCTTCAGGGAAGAGGTGAAGATGTCTACACCCACTGTTCCAGTTCCTGGGAAGGCGCGAGCAGCGCGCTCCGCAACCGCGATGTGTTGACGAGAAATTTTATCGATGACATTAAGCGTGAAGCCGCCTCCACCTACGGAGGATATTGGATTTAGAACGACTACTTCGCCGTGCTCGGGCACTTGCTCGAGTGTCCAAGGGCTTTCGGCTAGCCAATCTTCATCTATGTTGATCTCCGTAGATTTTAGGTAAGCATCGGCCTGTCGGCGTTGGATCTCGAGATCCACCAGTTCTTGAACCGTATGCTTACCGTCACCTACTAC
>VNIU01000391.1_pt1 | contig 19622 bp, 16 predicted proteins | sample 7248601 | NCBI WGS metagenome assembly VNIU01 (sample SAMN12251564, study PRJNA551026) | human skin metagenome | isolation source: skin samples from healthy patients and patients infected with Netherton Syndrome | host: Homo sapiens | place: France:Paris
GCTACCACTCCGCACTCAAGGCAGTGGCCAAGGACAAGGGTGTTGACGTGGAGAATTCCTCCGTCGGCGCCCGCGTTAAGCTGGGCAAGAACGACGAGGGCTTCTTCCTCGGCGTTGACCTCGAGGTCACCATCCCAGGCGTTGAGGATGACAAGGCACAGGAGCTTGCCGACGCCGCACACCAGATGTGCCCTTACTCCAAGGCCACCCGCGGCAACATCGAAGTCAACGTTGGTGTTGCACAGGACTAATCCTTCAAGATTTTGTCCCAGCCCACGCCGCGCCAATGTGCGCCGCGTGGGTCCTCTTTTATGCCTGCTGGCACACCACCGGCCTACAGATGGAGAGATTCCAGTTCATTGCAAAGCGCATCAATCTGTGTCTTGGTGTGGGTAGCCATTAAAGTCACCCGCAAGATTGCGGCTCCGTGAGGTACGGTAGGCCACCGAATTGCGGGGACTATGAATCCTCGTTCAAGCAGCGCGGCGCTCGCTTCCATCGCTACAGATTCATCACCCACGTGAATAGGAATGATAGGCCCTTCTGGCTTCAAGGTTCCCCTGCGTTGATGCCAATAAGAAAAATTGTCCTGCAGACCGCCGACTAGATTCGGATTGGTTTCCAATAGGTTTACGCCCGCAATAATAGCGGCGCAATTAGCCGGCGTGGGCGAAGTGGAAAATACAAAAGAACGCGCTTGCTGGCGCAATAGTTGGGCTACTGGCTCGCTTGCTGCCACAAAGGCGCCTTCAGCTCCGAGAGCTTTACTGGCGGTAATGAGCTGAATATCGGGCCGAATGCCAAAGTGCTCTGGAAGCCCACGGCCAGTAGCTCCTATAGTGCCAAAGGCGTGGGCATCATCCACCATCAACCAAGCCCCGTGGTTGTCTGTGACTTTATATAGGTCGGACAAAGGGGCGAGCACGCCATCCATAGAAAACAGACCGTCTGTAACCACGAGTGCGTATTCGGTTGTTCTGGTGGATAAAGCCTTGTCCACGGCCTCTACATCGCGGTGCGGGGTCACAACCACGGTCGCGCCGTTCGCCTTGGCCAGCCTGCAGCCATCGATAATGCTGGCGTGATTTCGAGCGTCTGAGACAATAGTGAGCTCTGGTGACGCTAGGGCCTGCAATGTAGAAATATTGGCCTGATAGCCACTGGCAAAAAGCACCGCATCGGGATAGCCGGTGAAGCTTGCTACAGCAGCTTCCGCTTCTATGTGCAGTTTCCCCGAGCCAGTGGTCAACCGCGAGCCACCGGATCCAACGCCGTATTCATCGATGGCTTCTTTTGCCGCATGAGCGATGTCTGGGTGCTCAGCTAAGCCCAAATAGTTGGAAGAGCTAAAAAGAACCGCCTCGCGAACACGGTGGTCTCCCGCCTGCTGCACTATCGCGCTAGGGGTTTGCCCACTTGCAAAGACAGAAGGACTCCGCCGAAGTCCGTCCTCGTCCCATTTTTGAAGTCGAGCCTGTACGGCCTGTTCAAGGCTAGGGTTCATGCTATCGAGTTCACTTCTACTAGGACGGGTTGGCTTTCCAGATACTCAATGAGCGCTAAGACATCAGCTCCCGGCCGGATAATAAAAGCGCGCCCTCCAGCCCGCGAGCCAGGTTCTTTGATGTGCGGCACCCGATGATATGTGCCAGCCACACAAACATAGCCCGTGGTGTAGGCGGGGTCATCGGAGATGCACAGTTCCGCGAGAATATCTGGGTGCGCAGCAACTTTACTGGCAAGAATAACTGCCTCGAGAGCCGCGTTTTTACCCACGCTTTCCGTGGAAAAGGCCAACTTAGCACCGATATGGCTTACGCGTATCCCCCTTTGCAGATCGGGTTCAAGACGGTCGGCTTGGGCGGCGTCGATAAGCATGGCACCGCGCATATCGCGGACCTCAAAGGTTGTTTCAATGATGCGTTCCACATGTGGGGTATGACCGCGCAACAAATCCCGTATAACCGTGTGCGCGTGCTCCGGAGATTTCACGTCCAGGTTTTTAATGCTCACCTGGGGTACTCGCCAAATCTCTTCTTCCTTTAAGGCTTCTACCGTGATGGTTGTGTTTTCCGCGCTGCCTTTGGGGTGGTTAAGAGCGCGTTGCGCCAGGGCCGCACACGTCGCAGCCACGTCATTGGCGCTTACGATATCCTCCGCACCGGATATGTGCTGGCCCGCTGTGTTTGCGCGCATACGCACAGAGTAGAAATTCATGTATAGATGGTATCGAAGAGTTGAACACTGTTCAGCAGATATATGAGTTTATTTTTCGGCACAGCAGCCCTAACCCTGCTCGACATCGAGCGACGTCTGGTTAAGAAAACAGCTTTTAAAGAGTCCCCCTGCTACGTTCCGTTTGAGTAGATGGGAAAATCCAGACCAGTTGATCTCACTGGTACTGGCGCCCGCCCCACGCACCCGCTGTACGCACTAGTGGACTACACACATGGCAAGACACCCCATTTTCAACCCCCTTGTAGGGCAACTCGCCCGCTACAAGCCAGCGCCACCGATTCCGCCAGGCAAGCACCCGCTAAGAAGCGTGGCGAAACCGGTCCACGCGGCATCCGGCGAGAGAACCAGACCGCGCTCGGCGGCGGATTCCAGGCGTGGCGAACTAGATCGGCGGAGTTGACGGCGAGTGCCTCAGGCCAAATGGCCGAAAGCGTGCGGCAGCTCGAGCGGAAGAACACGTCGCACCAGCCAGCGTTAAGCGCGAGGTTGAGGCCAAGGACACCGGCGTGTGTACGGCTGGCTCCGCACAGTTTTACCTAGCCACATTCTTTTCCACCGCCATCTGGCTGGGCTCCTGGCTGCTGCGGGAAACCGTTATTACTTTTCTGGCCACGCACCGCGCAAATTTGCTCGCGGCGCTGCCATTGGCACAGCGCTCATGGTCCTTTTCATCCTCGGCGGGCTCATCATTCGCTTTACCTCCTTGTTAGCGAAGCCGGCGAGCGACCTGCTGGACAATATGCGCCACGGAAGTGTCCCTATTACCCTGACCAAGCTCTTTATTAACGGCGAGATAAGGAGCTTTTCTTCCGCGACGTTACCCGCCGCCAGCTTGCCGACGCCCTCCCCCACCCCGCCATCCTTACCCAACTAATCATCTACATCACTGCTACCGCCGCAATGAGCATCTCCCTCCTGCTCATTACCCCCATCCTTATCGGCGACATTGCAGAGCTCAAGGCCCCGCCGAATTTCTCATCTCCGCCACCACACTGCACCTAGTGCGGAGCATCAGAATGGCGTTCTTGTTGCCGGTAGTTATGAGGTAAAGAAGAATTCGCCCGATAACGGGACGCCGAAACGCACAGATCGGAGAGTTCTCTGCAGTCTCCTACTGGCTGACTACTTCACCATCAATTACTGAAGGATTGGCGGATTTACTTTCAGGCTTGTCAGCAAACTTCGGCAATGATTCATCAATATCATCAAACTCACCATTTAGTTGACGTTCGAACACGTCAATAAGGCGTTTGCCCATCAGCTTGAACGAGACCCATGCAATACCACCGGAAACAGCTCCACCAAGTACTGGAGCGGCCTTAGTGATGGCCTTCTCGACGGTCTTTTGGTGATGTTCGAACCAAGCATCGTGCCGGTTTTCTTAAGTAAGGGGTACCAGATAGTTTTGGCCAAAGCCTTTCCATCAACCTTTTCCCTACCTGGGACCCGACTTTTTGGGAGGTGTTGGCAATCAGCGCAGCAGCACCAGCTGCGCCGAACATTCCGCCCAAATAAGCCATTACACGGATCCTTACCTCATCTGAAAAGCGAGATGTCCCGTTTGGCTCAAAAGCTCATCTTCCTCATGCAAATATGCGATCTGTTGCGCCATATGCATTGCAAAACCGAAATATTGCACGACATTCGCAGCGCAAACTGGAATCATTACGAGGACACTGGTCGGGATACCGGATGCGAAAGATACCGCAGCAGTCTTGGTTGTATTGGACGCTACAACCTTTTGGGCATTTTTCGAAGTATCGCCTGCGAGAAAACCGCCTGCGGACCATGCTCGAGAATCTCTTACAAGTAGGGAGAGCCCTCAAATTGTTTCTTCAAGAATTCGGCGCGGTCCACCTTCACAAATGGAATTTTCGATGCCAATTTGATCGTATTAAGGGCATTATCATATAAAGCTTACTCGGCACGAGCGGACAATTGCAGCTTTTTGCCATGACTAAAAACTCCCAATATAAGGAAAACTAACTGCAGCCAATCTTAATTCAAGAACCGCGCATTTTTATTGCTCAAGCCCGTAGGTAATTAAATTTAACTGAATTTAGGGTCCTAGAGCTTTCAACCATGTGAGCGCCTGCCCCAAATTCGCGCGTCATTGACCAGCAAGTCCAGGTGCACTAGCAGAGGTGGGCCGTATTTCGGATGGCGAAGACGGCACTCGACACTAGCGTGAATAAAGCCAACAGACTGCCTTGGTCCTGGAACATGCCATCACAAGCCGTGGTGGGACTGGGCGGCTTTCGGAGATGAGAAAAGAGATGGCGCCGATAAACTGCAACACTCAGCCACGCCAAGTATGTTATAAATCGCAAGATCCGAGTAACAGTAACCGGTAGCCAGCAAACTCGGCAGCACCCCGCTACTGCCGTTCCGCCGTGCCCACGAACTTCCATACCTGATCAACATCGGTAGATACAACGTCAGGTACGCCACGGGATGCCACCTGCTCTGCCGACACCTCCACCAGTGACAAACCGCCACGCGATGGCAAAACCAAACCCTCTCCCGCCTGACGACGATGGATGTAATAACGCCTTTAGGAAGCACGACGCAAAATAGCCCTCACCTAAATCCAACGCCGATTCAGCCAGCCTCCAACTGTATGCCTTAGCCCCTAAAGGCTTTCCTTAGCCACTACCATTGGGCGAGCAATCTCAGCCGCTTGCCACACCGGTCCTGACCTTGGAAAGTAAACATGCAAGGGGCCTGGCACTTGCCAAGCGTGGTTGTACGAAATACACAATTAAATTCAATGATTTTATCGGAAAATTCTGTATTGGAGTTTTCGCTTCAATTAGGTTTTTAATCTCAACATCGCAATATAAGGTTTGCCTTCACATCATGTGTTTCGGCGTATCAACACAAGCGACCCTGATTACCTCAAAAAGAGACATAACCCGACTATTTTCTATAGAAGTAGCGAATTTGAAAAAGTTTGGTTCTACATTTTCGATAACCCACAGGCGCGTGCCAATACTTAGAGAAAACTAATGGAACTACCAGCCGGTTTGCCCACCCTTCATAGCTTCAGCAGAAGTTATAAAGAAAGCTGGGTTTATACGTCTAATTTAGCATCTCTTCTTGGCTTTTAATGCTAAGTACGGAGTCATTTACCTATCGAGAACTGAACGCTTTAAATCAAGTACTTGTCCGCTTTCTTACGCTCCCCACTGGCAGTCCGCCCTAATAACCAAGCAATATCCTACTGGTTGGGGGTACTCGTCCTCGGACTTTTTCCACACTCAATCTCCACCGGTTGTCCCCGTCATGCAGGGAGAGCTTAACGAACAGCTTACTGTCAAATATCAGAAACATTTCATCAGCCGGAGTACTATTCCTATAAGAGAGCCCCAGTATAGAGCGCGAATGATCTTACGTATAATCTTTCTCAGCGGAATTCTACGATGAATAGACCAATCGAGGACAAAATGAGTTCAACTCCACACGTGGCCTTTGTAGGCCTTGGATATATTGGCCTGCCAACGGCAGTGGTCATGGCAAATGCAGGCCTAAAGGTTACCGGCGTAGATGTGAATGCCCCTAATGTGGAAAAAATTAACCGTGGCGAGGTGACCATAATCGAACCTGGCTTGGAAGAAGAATTGCGGAATGCGATCTCCACGGGAAATTTCAAAGCCACTACGGAACAAGTACATGCCGATGCCTATATCGTGGCAGTGCCAACCCCTTTCACAGAGGGGCATGACATTGATATGAAATTCATCTACTCGGCTGCGGAAGCAATAGCACCGCAACTTGAGGGAAATGAATTGATCGTACTGGAATCGACTTCTCCTCCTCTAACCACCCAAAAGATGGCGTCTAGAATTCTCGAGCTTCGCCCGGACTTACGGGCCGACAAAGAGGGTGTCGCCGCTAGCGAGAAAACTCTCTACTTTGCACACTGCCCCGAACGAATTCTTCCCGGTCAAGCTATAGAGGAGCTAAAATCGAATGACCGGATTATTGGTGGGCAATCTAAAGAAGCTACACGCCGTGCGACCGAAATCTATGCAAGTTTCTGCAAAGGTCAGCTGCTAGCCACGGATGACGTAACTGCTGAGATGGCTAAGCTCACCGAGAATTCATTCAGAGACGTCAATATCGCATTTGCCAATGAGCTATCCGTAATTTCGGACCGCCTCGGGATTAACGTATGGGAGTTAATTAACCTCGCCAACCACCACCCACGAGTTAACATTCTTCAACCGGGCCCCGGAGTTGGCGGACACTGCATTGCAGTAGATCCTTGGTTTATCGTTTCCGCCGCACCAGAAGAATCACAGCTTATCCACACCGCCAGGAAGGTCAATGATGGGAAGCCTAAATGGGTTCTCGGGAAAGTGATGGAGGCTGCCCAAAAATCCGCCAATAATGTTATTGCAGTTCTTGGACTTGCCTTCAAGGCTAATATCGACGATCTACGAGAATCTCCGTCGCTGGAGATCGCCACGGAGATTGCCGCAAAATTGCCTGAGAGGCAAGTATTAGTTGTGGAGCCTAACATCCAAGAACTCCCAACTGGCTTGGCCAGCAAGGAAAACGTGAAGCTATCCAGCTCTAAAGAAGCGATCGAAGCAGCGGAAGTTATCACCCTTTTGGTAGACCATGATGAGTTCAAATCTATTAATCCGTCGCTTCTAAAAGGAAAGACCATCATCGACACCAAAGGACTCTGGACTTAAAAATGGAGCTAAAATCCTCAAATCCGATGAAACCTACTTAAGTGATCAAATCTACCAATGGTAGGGAAAATCATTCCAGTATATACGTACGGGGATGTTTGACACCAAGGCTTTTATTTAGACTACGAGCCTTTCTAAATGTAGCTTGAACGTTCTTGGCCGTCTCAGTATTCACGACCAGGGAAGTCCGACTAGACATATTCCTCCCTTACCCTGCTTGCGTCCATGCTCGCGAAGAATTAGCTCTCCATTGACCGAGAAATATCCTAAGTTTCATCACACCGCTCACTGCGAGCTTCCCACAACCCAAGAATCGGAGTCGAATGCGAGTTAGAGACACTCATCGCTGGGGAATTGGAAAACTGTACCCTTCCAAACGAGAGTTTTTGAACAGTTCTGTATCCAGTGGATTGCACACAATTCAAGCCGGAAATCTACTTCTAGATATTTTGGTAAGAAATCGCGGTTCTAGCACTACTCTGATCTTCTTTCACGCTTCTGTCACGAAATCCAGCACATTTCCAGTCCTTGTGGGAGATGGGCTGGCAGAAGCGGCTAACGCGAACCTCATCTCGATTTCCGATCCGACCCTAGCGTACACCGACAAGCTCCGTTTAGGTTGGTACATCGGAGTAAAGCCCCTTGGTTCATTTCCGAACTATGCGAAATCTCTGCTTCACCATGCGGTCGAGAGTCTTAACACGAAACGCCTAATTTTAGCTGGTTCTTCGGGCGGTGGCTATGCTGCTGTGAACTTTAGCCGATTTTTCTCCGATGCAGCAGTTCTCTGCATCAATCCCAGATTGAATCTAGCGACCCGCCCCACACCAAATTTGGGAGAATTCTTAGTTCACGCGTATAGAGCCTCAGGTCGAACCCAAATCTCTAGGCTCAAAGCAACTTACGTGCAAGAAAACGCGGCCGATTTTTATCCTAAAGCTCTAACGAATCATATAGGCATTCTTCAAAATGCGGGCGATACAGACTACTACGAGGGGCAATTTATCCCTTTCTGTCAGGCACTCAGCCCCGATCCGAAACTCTGGACCAGGACTGATGCCATTGGAGATGGGCATGTTCCCTACCCAAAGCAAATTCTGCACAAAGTAGTCCAAAACTTAGCCGACTTGAAATACACCGTCGCAGAGGCCTACCAAAGATCAGGATTCCAAAACCATGGTGACTGATTTGCTACTTTAGAGACAATAAAACGATATTGACTGAACTTGTTTCAGAAATTCGCTATCTTCTGTTGAGCAACCTCGCGGCTTCGCTTTCAAAAACTACAGCCGGCTCCACGTATTGCGCTCTATTGTAGTCAACAATCTGCTGCGCCCTTTCAAACTTTTTCTGGGTAGTACACTCACCCCATTTGGCGTATTCTGGGGAAATCTCGCTGAGTAGCCCCTCCATAACGATCCTTCCGTCATGGAGCCAGATTGCCTGCTTACAGGTTCTCCGCAAGGTTTTCGCACTATGGGACACCATGAAGACTGTGCCGGCATTGTCAAGCAGTTCAGACATGCGCTTCTTAGCTGTGTCGGCAAAGGTAGCATCTCCGGTTCCCAAAGCCTCGTCAACCATAAGAATTTCCGGGTTCCTAGATGTAGCGATAGCGAACGTCAAGCGGGCCGACATACCAGAAGAATATGTATTCATCGGTCGAATCAAAGCTTCTTCTTCAAGGCTCGATATCTTCTTTACTTCCGAAACATACGCGGGCAAAGCATCCTTCGAAATCCCCATGGCTAGCAAACCAAGCTTAATATTTTCCATTCCTGTCAGTTTCGGCTGCAAAGCAGCCGATACGCCTAGAAGCGACGGTGTGCCGCCCACTAGCACTTCACCAGAAGTCGGAGTCTCAATTCCCGCCAACATTCGAAGCAATGTTGACTTTCCTGATCCATTTTTTCCAAGAATTCCTATTGCTTGCCCCTTCTCCGTGGCAAAGCTGACTTCCTTGACCGCATGAACTGAGCGCTTCTTTGAAGGAAGTAGCCCCTCGAGTCGCCTACCTTCATTTACTGGTACCCGATAGATCTTATTCAAGTTCCTTGCGACTACCGAATATTCAGCGGACATTGGAATACCTCGCTTCTGCCCGCCAAAAGAAAATAATCCCAATAGCTAACATGCCAAAAGCACTTGCGAACATATATGCCCAAACTTTTAGCGATGGTAATTCGGAATAGAGCACCACACCTCGTGCAGACTGTAAGAAATAAAAGGCTGGATTGAGCTCCAAAATAGCTTGCGCTGTGGCGTTAGATGTAAAACGATCAATCGAAAAGAATACACCCGAAGTATAGAACCAGGCCCGCGACACGAAAGTCAGAATAGCTTTCAGATCAGGAATAAACGCAGTTATACGAGCCACGACTAAGGAAAGTCCACAAGAGAAAACGTGTATCAAAACAAAAATAGGGATGACCAAAAACGCACTAGGCTTTAAGACATCAGGATATTGGAAGACAAGACCAAAAAATATAGCTACTAACGCCGGAACGATATTCTGTAAAAAATTTTTAGTCGTCAGAGAAAATGCAAGAGCCGCTCTGGGGAATTTGAAAGAGGAAACTAGACCCTTCGACGACTGAATCAATCCCGCGCCTCCGTTAAGGCCTTGGCTCATGAAACCGAAAAAGACAAGACCAATAATCAAATATCCAATGAAATTATCAATGCCCCGGGAGGTCTTGAGTAAAAGCCCGAAAATGACTCCGTACATCGCAGAGTTAAGCAAGGGACTGAGGACGTTCCATGCACGCCCAAGAATCATATCTCGATTATTGGTTGACGACTTTCCTTTCGCCTCTTCCCAAATAAAGTGTCGTCTATTCCATAAGTTCTCCAGGTAGTCCTTCAATGGAGGTCTAAAAGACACAGGCCGAAGACCTGCGTCATCGATTATCATCAGTTTCCGCCTCGACTCGCGTTTAACAGACTCGTCCACAAAATCCTCAATCCATCAATTAGGAACTTACCCTAGGAAAGGAACGGGGCTTTTCCCCTTATCCAAGCTGAACCAATATTATCGCCCGTGGAGTCTTCAAGCCTAAGCAAAGCCCTTGACGTCCAATTCTCCGCATCATACAGTAACGGTGTCTCAAGTGGTTTTATAAGTTCGGTTCTTCCTTTATCTGTTCCAACATTGACCACGACCATTACTTCCTCCGGCTTTGAAATACCACGCTTGTTCAAATATTCGGTGAAGTTTCCGTCGATACGGAGCTTTCCGGTCGCCTTATCGTACTCTCCACGTACGGTGAGGGAAGGAGGGTCGACTGAGAAAGTGTACGCAGTCGTTGCACAGTTCGCTTGTGCATTTTGGACTAAAGTCATTGCCGCGTTCTGAGTATCAACGAACGTTCCGATACCCTGTCTACTCATCGCCCCACCCAGATAATGGTCTGTTTTAAGCATGCCCGATAGATTCCCATAAGACCGAACATAGAGGAAAAAAGCTTTGCTTCCTCTAATCACACTGAGATCAACCCCCAGACTCCTGAAGGCGCGCGCTTGAACATCAGTGAAAGCTTCAGGAAGCATCCACGGGGTAAATTCCTCAAGTTTCTTAAAATCATTGGCAGAGAAAAACTTAGACCCAGTCATGACTAGGTCCCATTCGGCCAAATCGACCTGTCCTGCTCCGGTAGGGTAATAAACTAACTGATTTGCCACACCAATTGCCTTGGTTGCACGTCCTCCTTGCCCGGCTGCCGCATCAGCTATTCGGAATATCTCCGATGCGGCCCAAGGAAGCCATCGGTCATCGTCATCAATCGCAGCTCTGATACTCGTTGCAAAATCCAAATTAGATTCCATCCGCAGCCGGCACAATGCTTTTGCAGTGAGTTTCTTGGCGTTATCTGAATAGTATTTGTTAGGGAGACGGACTGCATCAATATGTCCAGTATCCGCCTGAGGATAGCCTTCCTGCGGATGAATGTACGGAACCAGTAAGAATGTAAAGAAAGATGATTGCCTGTTAAGAGCATTAATCAATCGAGACAAGGAAAGGAACTCTTGAAGCTTGTCAACAGAGCAATACGTCACATGGAGCGCCGTACTATTGACAATAAAATGTTGATTCGCAATCGATCCAAGCGTTTCCCGATACATTGTCGATAGCTTTGAAAGCGCATCGTGGTTTGTTTCAGTGTCGGCGAAGATGGTCTCGACCAACAAAAACCTCCTCGCGGCCGGATCAAGAAGCACACGCGAAGGAGAGAAATTGGTCCCGTGTCCACAAGCCAAAATAACCTGGTTCAGTGCTTCCGCTTGGTCATCCTCAAGCAAAGAAAGATCCACCGTATACCGAGCCCCGCTGTCAGATTCGATACGCTCACCCCACCACAAAAACAGTCGACGCCAAGATAAATTCGCAGGGGCTTTTATCGATTTAAAACGGTCGGCGTTTGCCATTTTTAACTCCCGTTCTGTCGCCAGTCACACAAATGTCTCGAGATCCTCGTTAGAGCATTTGCCTTTTCCTTTATATTTTCTTTAGGCAACGTATGAAGACCCCGCCGATTTTTCCAGATTTCAACCTGAACACGTCCGAGCTTTGAATTTCGCAGGGCATCCAATCGCCGTTCAGATGTAGCCAAGCGCTCTTCAAGTACCCTCTTTTCTTCTCGCAGGTGCGCCAACTTGGAAATAGCCGACTGGTTCTTCCCTATGGGCTGCTTTGTGAGACCGCCCTCAGAGATTCGAGTTGCGGCCGTTAAAGCTTGCGGACTCTCTTGAACAATCCGATTTTGCCGCACTTCGATTTCAGCTGCGCGCTTGCGTAGTAAGGTCGGCAACTTCTGCGCCAATTTTTCATCCTGCGCAAGTTCGGAGAGTTGCTGTGCGACAGGGTCCCGTCCTTCGATAGTTGGATCAACCCAACAGATTCCACCGTGAACATTCACGAGACCTTCTTCGGGAAGCTGGCTCATATGAGGTTGCCTTGAGGTTAGTGCAAACGAAGACTCGCTAAAAGCTTGAGGAGGCGTATTTCCAAGATGGCACAAAAGCTGACCACGAATTGATGAGTAAGAATGGTCTTTTGCGATGTTAAAGCATCTCTTTGCTGCTTCTTCCACATCGTTTGGGCGATCAGGAAGAGTCAACAGCAATTCTTTAAATTCAGAAATAGAGTTAGCGAAAAGTGGGTAGTCATCTCCGAGCAGCTGCTCATGCAAGGGCGTACGGTTTATGATGGAGGGCCTAGCTAATGCTCCATACTCGAGTATTTTCGTCGATAGCTCCGAACTGTTATTCATCGCCTCAGCCCGCCAACCAACGCCAATTTGAGCAGCTGAAATGAGGGAACGTGAGGTCAGTCTAGGTACTCGTCCGTGCCATGTCACCCCCGGAGTGGAATCCATTAGCCAACGGTTATTATCGACGAAGTAAGGATCGTCCTCACTCCTCCGGAACTGATCACCAGCAATATCCAGGGTCAAACAACTTCCAGATGCAGCTACCGACTTGAAGGATGCCAAGATCAGGTCGGTATTCCATGCTTTAAAAAACTTTCCTGTGTAAACAAATCGGTCAGGGTGCTTACTGTAATGATAAAGTTCTTCGAAAGATCCTTCCGCATCAGGGACATGCGGAGGCAAAAGAGCAAGCTTTTCAGGATCATGAGACGGCAACAGCCGAGACAGTCTTTGAAGTATCGCCTGAGTCTGACAGAGGAATTTGACCCCAGAATCTCTTAACACTCTTAGCATTTGAACTATATCATCATCAACGCTTTCATTGACCGTAGTAATACCAGTTACGTATACGGACAGTTTGGATGCTACTTCCGGAAATTCCTTAACTAGGTAGAAAGCCGTTTCCGTGTCACGCAAGAGTATTGAATCGAAGTCTTTTTCTATCTCACCTATCGCTCGAGCATACTCGTGCCTTTGCATTCTTTCCCCCGACGGGGCATTGGAGAATAGTGCACGGTTTTTCGAAGCAAACGGGTCCAAAATAGAAACGTTTTCATAATAAAGAACTTCGTCTAATACTTCTGTCTTCCGAATTGGATTAGCAGTTAAAAGAGTAACACTTACCGAAGACACCCCAGCCAGCATCGAGCAAACTCCTGCTAGGAAAAAGGCAGACCCGTCGACAACGTTAACGTTAATGTACCCAGAAACTAAGACTCGAAAATCTTTCCGCTCATATGAATGATTCATTTTAAATTGCTACCCTTTTAGTCTGAATTTGGCCTCGAAATCCTGGAGCGTTGGTTTTCACTTTCACAAAACACTCATTAGCTCCCAAGCGTTGCCCAAGTGCAACTGGTACGGTATTTGACCGCTGAAAGTTGATACTTTCTACCACTTCACCGTCACGCATAAAATCAAAGGCATACTCTAAATTCTCGCCGTTGGCAACACAGATAATGTGTGGTGCCCCCACGAATTCATGCGTTACAACTTTTCTCAATCCAAACTCGGCTTGGTGCCCTTCCCTCGAAGAGTTCATAGATTTTCCCACTTGGCGAATCACCTGTTCTAGGGTTCTTTCCAATTCGTAGTACCGATCCCGCCAAACGATCTCTTGCTCGTCATAATTCATAAGTGCTTCCTAACTTTTATTCAGTTGCAAACGAATATAATCAACCTCTGCGCCAATCGTGGCCTTCCGCCCACATTTTTCTAACATCGCCAGTGAGCCCTGCTTTGACAAGCGCTGAAAGAGCTCCGCGTCAAAGTAGAGTTCCTCGATTAAATCTGCCAAATCATTTATTGACTCAGGTTGGGCGAGCAGACCTGATACACGGTGCTCGATAAACTCGGGAACGGCAGCTACTTCACTGCTAATAGTGACCAACCCTGAAGACGAAGCCTCACACATTGACACACCTTGCGAATCAAAGCGAGTCGGGCTTAGGAAAATCCCATGCTCGGCATGCAAGTCCCGAATTTCTTCCTGCGTAAAGAACCTATTTTCCAACTTAACGTTATCGAACTGACGAAGTGGTTCGACTGTCTGATCGAACATCGGACCGCTTCCACATATTGTAAAGCTAAGAGCCTTAAAATACGGCCGCTTTGAAAGTTCAAGTATGGCACCAACAGTCTGGTCATTTGCGTATTTGAGCGAGGCGAATGGGCGGATACTCAGGATATTGAAACGCTTTTTATCTTCTTTTTCGCGGTATGGAAATACTTCCTCATCTACCAAATTCGGGATGACCGTTGAATTTCGGAATTCAGCGCCATTGTCGGGTTCTACGACATACTTCTGAAACCATTTCGAAACATTAACGAAACTAACATTTAGCTCTTCCTGCGTCATAAGGTCATGGAAGAAAGCGTTTTGCTTTAAATAATAAGTCTCCTTCTTTTCTAAGGCTGCCTTTATATCTTCCGATGTATTTATGAAGTTAAACCATCTACGGTACCAAGCTTCCGCTTCAAACCCATGAACCCAAACAATGACCGGCTTTTTTACGTTTAATTTCTGCAAAGGTCGAATGCGCTGGGGCTCCGCAAAATGTATTAGGTACCCATCAAAGTCATTACTGGCCACATGTAATTCGAGAGCACCTTCATTTCCAACCGTCACTCGTACGCCATCAAATTCGTATTCATAAGCCTGCCGTACCGGTTCGTGATTATAGAAAACTTCGACATCTAATCCAGCTTCTTTGTAGGCTTTGACTCGCCTGTGTATGAATCCATTACGATATAGAGCCTGCTCGCTAGGATAGGCGTTACAAATAACTAATAGTTTTTCGGACATTAGGCGTTCTCCTTCTTGACCATCGAAAAGTTTGGCTCACGCCTAACTTTGGGATTCGTTTCCTTCCAAGTAAGCATAAATCTCTCTATATCGGTTCGCATTTCCTTTCCATGTCCGCCCTTTCACCCATTGTTTCCCTAGCCTGATCAGTTCTTCATCGCCCATCGCCTGTTCAATTTGATATACAAATTGATTCAAATCATCAGGAGGGAAAAACAGGCCTCCTGCACCTGCTACCTCTCTAAGCGCCGGAAGATCTGAGCAAACAGTCGGTACTCCGAGAGCCTTTGCCAAGAGCGGTTTCAATGGCGTTACGTTTCTACAAACCTGAGCATCGATCCGAGGAATAACAAAGACATCTAAGACTGCATACCATTTCCAGATATCTGCATTTTCTTGGCGGCCGGCAAAGAGGACCCTATTCCGTACCTCTAAATCTTCAGCAAGTTTCCTTAGGTTTGGTAATTCAGTTCCATCCCCCACGATTAGCAGATTCCAAGTTTTGTCGAGTTGAGTTAACGCTCGGATCGCTAGCTCGAGACCTTCATAGCCCACCACTGAAGTCACCGATCCGAACCATTTAGAATCGCTGTCTAACTCCAGCTCTGTTCTAAGCTTTGGAACGTCAATGTCGCGATATAGATCCTGATCATCGATTGCATTAGGAACTACAAAGATTTTGGAGGCCTCAACGCCACGAGTTACCAAATTCGCCTTGGATACTTCACTAAGAACCACTACGGCACTCGCTGCCTTCATCGCCTCAGTTTCTCTCGCCCGAGCCAGTTTATAGTACTCGGATTGGAGAGCGATTCCTCGCTCCTCTTCCTGCACCTTTGACAGCCAAGTATTTTCAAGTTCGCCTCGTACTTCATACACCCAAGGAACCCCCAGCTTTTCAGCTGCCCGCGAGACGATTTGAGCATTCTTGAAGTCAGTTGTTGTGTGGAGAACCCGGGCATCTAGCTCTCGGGCACACTCAATCAACATCTCCGCAGTAAGCTCACTCCTCTCTGTCAAAGTGGATGGATACCTAATAGGAATCAATCGGCGATATCGAACACCATCAACCGTTGAAACAGGAGTAGAAGCAATCGATCCAATCACGACCGGGTACCCCAATCGTGTAACACCTTGAACTGACGTCCCGGTAGTTTGAATAGCCTTTAAAGAACTATGGGTTCGATATGTATATCCCGACTTTGTAAATGGAAGGCTGTTGTTTAGGAACCAAAGCACTGTTCCATCGTTGGGTTTGCCGGTACGGTCGCTACTGGTAGCCCGTTGCTCTAAGCAAGGGGCGATCTCCTGTTTCAACTGTGACTTTTGCTGCTCTAAGCGTCTAGCAAATCTTTTTCCAGCTCTTTCTTTAATTCCCTTTGCTGAGCTATAAAGAAAAATAGCTTGCGTAAGCTCTCCCCGACGGTGCTCATCATCGCCCTCAAGCACACTTCGGCTAATCTTCATCTTTGAAAGCAATTTATCGAGTTTGTCCAGACCAGCACGCTGACGAATTTTTTCCAACACATTATTGTATAGCGCTGCTGGATCTTCTTGTGCCATTCTTACAGCTGCCTCGAGCAAAAAGATCCACTGCTTAAGAACAAATTTAAAACTCGGCATCTCGATGAACACTTTCCAATAAGTTCACAACGTTTACCTCGGCAACCTCGTTACGCTCTTTGTAGGGCCAAGTGGAAGCTTCTTCTCGCGGCATTAAAGTGCCAGGGTCATTAGCAAGCTTTTTCCACAAATTGGCGAGATCCCTTGGCTCGTTTGGCGACACAATGTCACCAGCGCCTGTTGTTCGGATTAGCTCAGCGGTTTCACCTTGGACTACCCCTGAAATATGCATCTTCGCTGCCATCAGTTCGTAGGTTTTTGAAGGGACAGTCCTCAGAAGCGGCTCCCAATCAGCTAAGTGAACCAACGCCGTATCCGCCCAAGCATAAGGCTCATCCATTTCCGTTGCTGACCTCTGCTTTTCGAAAGTAGCGGACACTCCAAGGTCTTTGGCTCGATAGATCAAGTTTGTCTTTCCGTCCCCCGCCCCAATAATTCGCAAATTCACATCGACGCCCGACTCTTGCGCGATTTTTACAGCCTTCAGCACATTTTCCAAATTTTGCGCTCGCCCAATAGTCCCCGCATAAAGGACGTTAATTTCAGATCGAGAAGACCGAGGAATGCTAGTCTTTTCAAAATTCGTCTCCCGCGGAAAAACGTTTCTCACAGTAACCAATCTTGGCTTCTTTGAAGCTACCCGTGCATCAACTTTCTCTGCCAATTCGTCTTGAAGCCATGACGAAGTCACCATAACTCCATCCGCTTCAAACAATGATTTGTCCAAAGCCACTTCAGTCAACATTTTGATAATTTGCAGAGGTCCTTTACTAAGGATTTTTTGCCGCAAAGATACCGAGCCAACACTCTCATTCCACCTGTGCGACTCGTGCAGAAGGTCCGGCCACGCATCTCGCAAATCAATCACATACGGGATTCGTAAAATTTTTGCTGCTGCGTAGGTGACCATGGCGGTGGGTAGCGCGGGAACTGTACCAACGATCACGTCTGGCCTCGACTTGGAACCGCCAAGGCCACGAATCAAAGTTACGAAAAACTGCCCTGCCGCCACTGAGATTTGACTTACAACTCTAGCTGTCAGACTTGAGGATGAAGGTACGGCGGCGACTCTAAAGATACGTTCCCCCGCCGCCCCGCCTTCACCCCTGCCATAGGGAGCTCTTAGTTCACGAAGAGAGCAGAACCACTCAGATATCCCCATATTTCTACGAAAGCTTCTTGGCGGAGCAACTACATCCACCTGGTTTCCTGCCTTGACCAACACCGATGTTAACCATTGCCAGCGCCTTTGCGGGACCCCGTTTTGCGGATACCAGTAGTGCGACAACACAAGAATCTTCAAGACATGGCTCCCTTTCGTACGTAATTTCACCGCAAGCTTACCAGGCAACCACTGAATTAATTGCGCAAAACTTTTACCTCAGCAAACGAGGAAACCCGCCGGAATATTCTAATTTCAATGCTCCAACCAGGCGATTTGGCTGTAGGGCACAAGTCCATATATAGTTAATTCTCGTTGCACAGAGAACAGCAAGTTCGATGTACAGCGTACGCATAATCCTCCATAGCTCAGTTGGCAGAGCATTCGACTGTTAATCGAAGGGTCACTGGTTCGAGCCCAGTTGGAGGAGCAACACAAACCCACTGGTAACGGTGGGTTTTTTACTTGTTCCGAGTGTCATCGTTGTATTGCGTGCTACAAACGTGCTACTTGATGGTTCGGAGGTTGATTCTCGCCGTTCACCATTGACATTGATCGGCAATGTCGGTACACTGGTGGCATACGAAAATTCGCCCAAGACTTCAACAGGGGTAATCGGCTTGCAGACGTTAACAGCGTGATGTTGTCGCGTTGGTGATTAACTGGCCGTCTGGGTCTCTACTGTCAGAACAGTAAGCCTTGTGCCGCTAGACGCTGAGATGCGTGGTGCGTGGTGAGGCCTCGAAGGATAACTAACTTCTTCGAGGTTTTCGCATGTCCGAAATCGTTTTGGATAGGAACGATCTCCTGCGCACGTATACCGCAGGTGAGTTCTGTGAACGTGCTGGTGTGTCCCGTCGCACACTCGATAGGATGCTCTCACGTGGTGAGCTGCGGGCTGTCCCTGGCTCGCGCGGCAATGGTAAAACGCTGCGTATTTCCGCCCTTGAGCTAGCACGGGTAATTTACGGCGACTCCGTCTCCGTGGCGGGTGATGCCCAATGAGCATGGGAACAGCCCCCGCTGGTAGTTGCAACGAGGACTGGAACATCGCAGTTCAACCCTCCAGTCTATCTGATGGTGTCTTGCAGCGGTATCAGCAGATTGAAAACGATGCGCTCGGCTGGTCTGTAACGTTGGTCGATTTCGCGTCAGATCAACGCGGGGATTTGACCGATCTGGCCGCCGTTTTGCACCGTGTTGATGCTTGGCGCGAGGGTGAAAGTGACGCGAATCTCGTCATGGTGCTGTTGCAAACTTCAGGCGGAGAGCCGTGACGACCCAGTCTTCATCCTCTGATGCTCGCTGCGGGTCGGCGTTCTCAGGCAGCCTCGAACACCCGGCTGACGATCACCGCATCCGGGTTCGGTTGCCCGTAGGCAAACATCGCGCCCTGGCCTTTCCGTAATGAGTGCATCGCTTCCATCCCTTTCAACGTCCGGTACGCCGAGGTCCGGTTTTTGAACGCCCCCTTCGGTCCGAGGATCCGTTTCAGCCGCCCATGATCTCCTTCAATGACGTTATTGAGGTATTTCACCTGCCGGTGTTCCACGGTCTGCGGGCAGATTCCCTCTGACTTCAACTCGGCGATTGCCCTGGCCAGGGAGGGTGCTTTATCGGTGTTGATCACCCGCGGGAACCCGGTTATCGTGTTCGACCTCAGGGTCTTGGCCAGGAAACGCTTCGCTGCGGCGACGTTACGCTTTGGGGACAGGTAAAAATCCAGGGTATGCCCGCCCGCGGTGATGGCCCGATAGAGGTAGCACCACTTTCCCCGACCCGGATATAGGTCTCGTCCACCCGCCAGGACCGGGCCTGCCAATCCGGGACTTGTCGGTACCACCGGGTCTGCTTGTCCAGCTCAGGAGCATATTTCTGGACCCAGCGGTAGATGGTGCTGTGATCGACCGGTACGCCGCGTTCGGTCATCATTTCTTCCAGATCGCGGTAGCTGAGCCCGTAGCGGCAGTACCACCGGACCGCCCACAGGATGATTTCACGGGGGAAATGACGACCGGAGAAGATGCCCATGGCTGTGATTATTTCACGCAGGTCTTCCTGCCACCCGAACTTTGCAACAGCACCACCCAGGCGGTGTCGCCGATTTCGGCGGCGGCATGGGGTTCGTCGGCGGTGACGGTGCGGGTGTAGGTGAAGATGGT
>VNIU01000396.1_pt1 | contig 19496 bp, 19 predicted proteins | sample 7248601 | NCBI WGS metagenome assembly VNIU01 (sample SAMN12251564, study PRJNA551026) | human skin metagenome | isolation source: skin samples from healthy patients and patients infected with Netherton Syndrome | host: Homo sapiens | place: France:Paris
TTGGCTGAAGAGGCGCCCCTGCTAAGGGTGTAGGTCGCGAGAGCGGCGCGAGGGTTCGAATCCCTCCGTTTCCGTTCATTAGTAAAAATCTATAAAATTTGTTAACTCAAATCATTAAAGAACGTTGATATATAAACGTTCTTTTTATTTTTCTTAAAAATCTGAAAAAGTCTATTTTAAAAATTTTTGTCAACGAGTGGACAAAGTGGACATAATTTGAAAGTTCGTTGTCCACTTTTGATACCCCCCATGATTTTATTCATTCTAAAATCACGAAGTTATACCACCATCTTTAAGTAGTTGTTCCTAGTATTTAAAACTATATGCATGATTGTTTTGTCTTTTTTGACATTGATTACCCTACTCTACGTACACCTTTTTAAGAACACCTTAATTATTACTAATATTGATCTAAAATTAAAGATTTTTTTCGTTATCACTAACATTTTTATATTTCGCACTATTTTTTAATGTTATAATCTTATTGTAAATCGTTAAATTGTATAAATGAATATTTTATATAAATTAAGTGAAGCGTACGAAATGGATATACATAAAAACAATAAAATTAAATACGGTAACAACACTTATTACAATAATTATTCTATTATGTTTGAATCATTACGAGTGTTTGGATATGAAAATTTAAATTAAAGGAGTTTTTCTCATGGCTAACAAAACTAAAAATTTAGATTTGATAAAAGATGTGTTTTTACATGATAACGAAACAATTATTTATGCAATATTTGGTGCTTATAAAACTAAATCTCTTGGTAAAGATACAATATGACATGGTGTTCTAGCAGCCACTGACGAAAGAATAATCTTTTGCGCAAAACGATTGAGTGGATACGATTCTGAAATTTTTCATTATAGTAAAATTAGTACTTTTGAATTAAGCAAAATCTTAATGTGGAATACTATTTCTTTTTATTCAAGTGGTAATAAGGTTTCTATGAAGTGGGTTAATGATAAAGATTTAGACAAATTTATAGAATTTGTAAACAAGAATGTTGAAGGAAGTAATAATTCTCTAGGTCTTATTGATCAAGCAACTCATTCAGATAATGACTTACAACCTCTTGAAAAAATTAAAAAATTAAAAGAGTTATTAGATATGGATGCTATTACACAGGAAGAATTTGATAAGAAAAAACAGCAATTGTTAAATTCATAAATTGTTATGCCTTAATTATTAAAGGAGATATATAATGAAAAAGTTTTTAGTCTTATTATTTACTAGTTTCTTAATTCTAGGTGCATGTAGTAATAAAGATTCATCAAGCGAAAACTCAAATAAAAGTTCTATAAATAAATCAGATAAAAAATTACACGATAATAAAAAGAAGAAAGATAAATCAAAAGAGAAAAAGAAAGAATATAAGAAAAATTCTTCTAGTAAAGAAAATCAAGCTAGCCAAGAACAAGCACAATTACAACAAGATATCACACAAGTGCCACAACAAAATAACCTACAATCTACATCTCAAGAACAAAGTTCTCAACAAAAACAACAAACTAATGCTAATAATCAACAAACTCAACAAAGATACGACTATGACCACAATGGCGTATATAGAACTCCTGCTGAACAAAAAGCACATGAACAGTGGATTAAGGATCAAGTAGAATGGAACAAGCAAAATGAAACTAGAAAACAAAAGTTACAAGATGAATATTTCAATCTTTCAGATAAAATGTATGAAGATGGAGTTAGCAAAGCCGAATATAATTCTATGGAAAAACGTCAAGATGAAATATTAGATGAAGTTCGACCTATCAACTGAAATACACTACAATGGTTGCTCAATTAATGTTGATTTTTTAATCTTGTATTAGAAATTTTGCAAAAATGAATCATTGATAAAGAAACAATTTATAATCAACTCACTTCTAGCTACGGTGAAAAATTCACACAAAAAGAAGCGCAATATGCTATTGACCATTTAGATAAATAAAAATATAGCGGCTATAGAATTAACTCCTCAATAGCCGCTTAGTTATATTAATAAGACATTAATTTTAAGATAGCCTCTTTCTCAATATCACCGAAATAATGATAAAAGTCAAAGTCTTCCATAGCTTCTTTAATATGCGTATAATCATGTAACGCCCCTATTAAAGCATTCTCTAATTCAGTGACATCTCCTTCACCAAAGAAGTCTCCAAAGATTCTAGCATGTTCAATTTTGCCTTTTTTAACATCGAATTTAATTTGTACAAAGCCTTTTTCAAATTTTTCATCGCGTTCAAAATTATATTTAGGATTTCGCCCGTAGTTCCAATCCCATGTACGGTATTTCTCATTGCTTAATGCTTCAATATTCTTCCAGTCTTCATCTGTTAACTTATATTCTTCGACTTCATGTTCACCAAAGATTGTTTTCAAAATGATTTGTTTAAAGTCATCAATGGAAATCGATTCATCTAAAAATTCGTCGATATTTGCTACACGCTTACGCACTGACTTAACACCTTTAGATTGAATTTTTTTAGGATTAACTTTCAATGCATTTTGTACTTCTCCTAAGTCACTATTTAACATTAATGTACCGTGACTAAACATTCTATCTTTAACTTTAACCATGGCATTCCCTGAAATTTTAGCTTGCCCTACTTGAATATCATTACGACCAGTCATTTCAGCATCTACACCCATTGATTGAAGTGCTTGTACAATTGGCTCTGTAAACTTTTTGAAATTATGGAAGCTATTACCATCATCATCTGTAATAAAACTAAAATTTAGATTACCTTGGTCATGGTATACAGCGCCACCACCTGAAATACGGCGTACAACATGTATGTTATTTTCATCTACATATTGTTTATTAACCTCTTCTATAGTATTTTGATTTTTTCCGACAATGATAGACGGTCCATTTACATAAAATAGAAAGTAACTGTCATCCGAAGGTAAATGTTTTAACACGTACTCTTCCATGGCAAGGTTAATTGTAGGATCAGTAATATTATTATTGCTTACAAATTTCATCTATATCTCTCCTTTGACTCTCTCGTATATGCCCTTAGTTTAGTTATGCCTTATATTTAGTTATTTTGCCAATTATTTACTCAAATTTGACATTATTTTCATAATTAAAATATTATTTGCCATTTTTAGCATATATTTGTTTATTATTATGCAAATTTTTAGTACAATATAGCCTAGTTATGAATTTAGGAGGACTCCGTATGACTGTTGCAGAAGTAGGAAATATCGTAGAATTTTATGACGGTTTAAGAGGCCGTGTTGAGAAAATTAATGACAATTCAGTTATTGTAGACTTAACAATTATGGATAACTTCAATGAATTAGACTTACCAGAAAAAACAGTTATTAATCATAAACGATATACTATCGTTGAATAAGAAGGTATACATTAAAATGAAAAATATATCAAAAGCTTTAATTTGGTTTATAGCAAGTTTCATTGTATTCCATTTGATTTTATTTGTTATGTGGGGAGAGCATCAAGAGTACTGGTATCTATACACTGGTATTATGTTAATTGCAGGTATTAGTTATGTATTTTACCAAAGAGATATAGAATCCAAACGACTTTTAACTTCTATCGGAGTTGGTATCGCTACAGGTATCGTCTTGGTTATAATACAATTAATTTTTTCATTACTTTCACCACAAATAACATATGCAGAACTTATTAAAGAATTATCAAGAACAGGTGTTTATTTCAAATGGCAAATGTTAGTGACGTTAATTTTTGTAATTCCTTGTCATGAGTTATACATGAGAACTGTTTTGCAAAAAGAACTGACTCAATTTAAATTGCCTACTTGGTTAATCATCTTGATTACTGCATTATGTTCTAGTTCTTTATTTATTTATTTAGATAAATGGTGGATAGTGGCATTTATTTTTGTAGCTCAATTAGTATTATCATTGAGTTATCAATATACACGTCGCATCGTAACTACCTCTTTAGGACAAATTGTGGCAATTATACTATTATTAATATTTCATGGATAAAAAACTTTTCTTAGTTAAAACTAAGAAAAGTTTTTTTGAAGTAATTTACAATTTAAATACGTTTACTTATATGAGTACTATTTTTAATACGCTACTGAAAAATTAGAGTCCAACTTTAAATAATAATCAGGTTGATTTAGCTTTTCAGCGATAAGTGAACTCATCGGTCGATCATATGTGGAATGAAGTATTGATTCATCTTCCAAGTATTGACGATAATTTCTATAACAATAATCTGTCATTGTAACTCTATACTTTTCATCTAACTCAATATTTTTTATATTCACTCTATCAAAACGAGGCGCTGACATATCTACCTCATAATCAAATCCTTGCCACAATGTACATAATGTTTCATCAATAATAGTCATACTTAATTGATTTTGCTCAAATTGAATATAAGAATAAGTATATTCAAGCATTTTTTTAATTTGATGGCCTCTAAGTGTTATATCTATTGCTTTATCAGGGTGTGGATAAGCATTATAGACATCCTCATTAGTCACTATACCTTTTAATCCCTTTTCGCCATTTTTAGGCACGTTAATACAAGTAATATTATTCACATAGGCTAAATGTAGACTATCATGTAATAATTGTATAAATGGATGTGGACTACTTAGTAAGTCTTCCAAGCCATTAACCTGTAAATCGACTTTATTCTCTGAAACAATATCCTTTGACCAATGTTCTAAGGCTTTACGATCATAATAAGTTGTCTCAAGTAATTCCTGATCTTCTGGAAACTCACTTAAATTAATTACTGTAGATTCAATATCTTCTTTTTCGAACGAGTTCGTACGTTTTTTAAATTTAATTTTGACATGTACTAACTCTTGAGCATCTTGTCCTGCTTGAACATATACTGTTTCAAAATCATTACCTATAATCGTTTGATGCTGGTGCGCTGTTATCATTAAATCGATCACACCTATTTCCTTCATTATTTTTTCCGCTTCATGAGAACCTTTTCTATGTCTTGTATTTGTTTGATTTATTTTATATAGTCCTCCATGATAGATTACAATTAAGAAGTCAGGATGTTCACTTTCATGTATATATCTAATCCAGCGTTTAGCAGATAATAGTGCTTTTTCAATACTAACCTCTTTCTCCATTTCAGCGAATTCGTTTTTCATTAATCCATCTGCAGTTAAACCTACAATTGCGATTCGAACATTATCGTATTCTTTAATTATATAAGGTGTTGAGAAGTATGGTTCCTTTGTTAATGCAAATTCTATATTCGCAGATAACCATTGAAACCTTGATAGTGATACTGCTTTAGTCAAAAATGATAATCCAAATTTAAAATCATCCGGACTTATACCACTAGCATCATACTGCATAGCATTCATTAATTTAATCATAGGATGACGTTTATAGGGTGCGACAATAGCATAATAATGCGCAGCCAATGAGCCAGCTACACTTCCCCCACTATCTAATAAAATGACTTTATCATTGTTTTCTCTAATATTTTTAACATAGGTACCAGCACGATATATATTTGATCCAAAATCTCCATTCATAAAATGACTATGCATATCTGATGTTGCCAAGATATCTATATTTATATGTTCATTTTTCTCCAATTTACACACCCCTTATTTAAAGCTAGTTTAACATTTATTAATCTGTTGGTGCTATTTATTTCTAATCAAAAAAGCATTCTCAGAATTAATAATTTCTGAGAATGCTAATATATTTAACCAATTTGAACACGTTCTTTAGGATAATGGTATTTATCCGGTTCCTTACGTCCAGCTATCATAATAATAAATGAAATTAAACCAACACGACCTATAAACATTAATATCATTAGTATTACTTTAGTAAGTCCACTAATATCGTCTGTAACACCTAAAGATAGACCACATGTTCCAAAGGCTGACATGACTTCAAAGAATACTTGTAAAAATGTTAGATTTGTTTTTTCAGTAGCGAGAATAACAATCATACTTACAAATGTTAGAATTGATGCCATAGTAAATACGGCGAATGAACGTTGAATATCAACTACATGTATTTCTCGATTGAACACTTTTATAGCTGTTTTTTCAGCATTATTATTAAAGTTAATTACAAAGAGAATTAGTATCGCAAATGTAGTTGTACGTATACCACCACCAACTGAACTTGGAGATGAACCAATAAACATGAGGATACTCATTATTACATTCGTTGCATCACTAAAGTTTGTTACATCAATGGTTTGTAATCCAGCACTACGTGTTGTTGCAGATTGAAATAATGAATAAAATAAGGATTGATGCCAACTTAATCCTTTAAAAGCATGGTGATGTTCTAATGCTAATATGGCTAAAACACCAAAAACAAATAAAAATAGATATGTGCTTGTTGTTATTTTGGTAAATAGTGAAAATCTAAAATGACTGACTCTATTCCTTACATATGCTCTGATTTCAAGTAATACAGGAAATCCTATTGATCCTAATACGATTAGAAACATAACAATCGTTTGAACAAAATAATCCTTAGCGTAAGGTATTAATGATTGCCCTGTGATATCTAATCCACCGTTAGTAGTAGCAGAGACAGACACAAATAAACCTTGCATGAGTGCATTTTTTAAATCTGGATTATCTCTATAGAAATAAAAAGCTAATAACAATGCACCTATCAATTCTATTGTTAATATCGTTTTGATAATTTCTAATATCAACTTAACGGTTCCACTCATTGTATCTTTATTATTATCTAACATAATTAATTGGCGTTCGCGGATACCTATATGTTTCCCTAACACAACCCATAGTACTGTACCAATCGCCATGACACCAATACCGCCTATATTAAGTATGATTAATATAATAATTTGGCCAAATGTTGAATATGTATCTACTATGTTAACGGGAGATAGTCCAGTAACACTAATGCCTGATACAGCAACGAATAGCGTATCGATTGGGCTAACATCCACACCATGTTTATGCACAAATGGGAGGTTTAATAATAAAAAAGCGACAACTATGGCTATCAAATAATATAAAACTATCCCCTGTTGAGGGCTAGATTTTTTAAGCAACTTACTGAAAATAGACACTCATTTGTCACCTCAACATTATTTCAATTTTATTCTTATCTCTTGAGATTTTCCTTCTCTATAAATTTTAGCCGACAATGTTTTTAAGTCTTGTCTATGATTAAAAATTATTTGTCTATACTGTAAATTATTTTGAATTGATTTACTATCTAATTCTACAACTACATCACCAATTTTTAAACCTGATTTTTTACCAAACCATTTTCTTTTAACTTTTCTACTACGATTCCATTTTGAACATCTTCGGGCACATTTAATAAATTTCTTTCATAAGGCATTAAATCTGAAACATTTTTAATTCCAATACCAGTATTGGGATATTGAATTTCACCTTTTTTCTCTAGTTCCTCAGCAATTTCTCGTGCAGCATCTATTGGAATTGCAAAGCCCATGCCTTCAATATTAGGCATATTTATTTTTAACGATACTAAGCCTACTAATTCTCCAACTCTATTGACGACAGCACCTCCTGAATTACCTGGGTTAACTGAAGCATCAATTTGAAATGTATTAACCCATTCATCATTCTTATTATCTTTATCGAAATCGACAGGTACTGCCCTATTTAATCCGGAAATAATACCTTTCGTCACTGTATTTTTAAAATCATTTCCAAGTGGATTACCAACAACTAGGATGGATTCACCTAGCTTTAAATGTTTTGAGTGACCTATTTTAATTGGCTGCATGTTTTTATTTTTTATCGTTGCTTTAAGCACTGCAATATCTGACCACATATCTCTCCCAACGACTGTAGCAGTAGCTGTTTTATCATCATCATATGTAATATTTACTCTTTTATTACTTCCAACTATATGTGTATTGGTTAAAATAAAAAAAGTATCGTCTACAGCTTTGTAGACGACACCTGAACCAACTTCATTATTTGAGTTTATATTTGTTTTATCAATTGTTTGTGTTGTTATGTTCTTAGGTGTGTCATTCTCAATTGTTACCACTGATTTAACAGCAGTTTCTGCATTCTTCATTGTTGTTGTGTATTTTGTATCATTATTACTACTTTGTTCAATACTACTATTTTGGTTCATCGTTGAGATAATTGCACTAATTAGTATAACAATTAATATGATTGCAACTACTATGACTATTTTAAGCCAATGCAATTTTAAAAAGTCTTTTACTTTGTCCATCGTATCATTGTTCTTAGGCTCATTTTCTAAGTGTTCATTTTCTTCTAACTTATTAGAATGAGCTAAATTTTGACTAGATGCTTTCTTTAAGTCTTGATTATCTTCAACTTTATTGTTTTTATCTTTAGTATAGGAATTTAATTCCTTGTTAGAAGTTTCATTAGAACTTGCTTTTTGTTCCTTTTGTTCAATTTTTTGACTTTTATTTGTTTCTAAAACGTCTTCCGATGATTCTTTAGTTTCTTTATGTTTTTTAGTTTGTTCACTTTTATCAAGATGATTAACTTCACTTTTATTAATATTATCTTGTTTTTGTTTGCCTTTATTCTTTTCAACTCTACTATATTTAGGTTCTATTTCATCGTGTTTGGAAGAGGCAGAATTATTGTCTTCTTTCTCCTGTTTTTCCATTTCGTCAGTAGGTTTAGTTACCTTATCATTATTTTCTTTATGTTCATTTTTTAGTTGTTGCTCTTCAGGTAGTGTTAAATGATGCGTGTTAGTATCATTTAATTCTTGATCAGATTCATTATCAGATCGTAATTTAGCTAGATGTTGTTGCTGGTGAATTTCTTCTTGTGTTAATTTCTCAATTCTTGCTTTTCGCATGTTATCTTTAACACGTTCTTCATTAACTTTTGCTTGTTCTTGCTCTTTTTTGGCAAGTCTCTCACGTTGTTCTCTCTCTCGTTCTAATCGTTCTTCACGTTCTTCATTATGGAAATACTCATGTCGTTTTCGACGATACTGTTCACGTGGTATTACGTGTTTTTTATCATTATCCAAAGGTGTCCACTCCTATCGACTAACTCACAATCTATCATGCTAACGTTAAATTATGTTTTATGGTTGTGGCTTTATTTAAATTATTCATTAACTAAAGTTTAATATCAATATCGCCAATTAGCAATGAATTGAAGGTTCAAAATTAAATTTTTCTTATCAAATCACTAAATTGCACAAATGATAATAATAAAGCCTTTTAAACTTAATGATATACATCAAATCTAAAAGGCTCGAATCACTTATTTAATACTATTTATTGGCTTTCTTCTTGTTGCTACGTACTGATGTTAACCAACCGATTACGACTAAAAGAATCATAACTGTCCAGAAGATAGCTTGCCATAATGTACTATGAGGGAAATGTTCAGGTAAAATACCTATATCTTCATGAGCAAGTACTATAACAACTAATTTAATACCTACCCAACCTACAATTGCGAAGGCAGCTCCTTCTAATCCAGGATATTTATTTAGTAAGTCAACAAACCATGTAGCGGCAAAACGCATTAGAATAACACCGATCATTCCGCCAATAAACATTACTGAGAATTGACCTAAGTCCATGCCACCAAAATGAATGCCAACTTCAGGTAATGTAACAGCAATTGCCATCGCTGCTAACATTGAGTCAATTGCAAAAGCTATATCTGCAAATTCAACTTTTAAAACAGTGCCCCAAAATTGCATAGGTCCGACTTTTTTCTCAACGCCAGACTCGTCAAAATGATGGTCGTCACCTTCAGGCTGATCTTCATGTTCTTTGTGGAAGAATTGCCAGAGATTTCTTATTGACATAAAAATTAAATACGCGGCACCAAGTGCTTGGATAAACCAGAAATTTGCGATAACACTAATTAAGAATAAGGCAAGAAAACGGAATACAAATGCACCTAGCAAACCATAAAATAACGCTTTTTTACGTTGTTCAGGTGGTAAATGTTTTACCATAACAGCCATTACAACCGCATTATCAGCTGCTAATAACCCTTCTAAAAATACAAGAACGAGAATTACCCATAAGTAAGGTAAAATTAAACTCGGATCCATAGTGGACAGCTCCTTTTTGTTTTAATACAAATAAAGAGACCTATGCTAAATAATAGCAAAGGTCTCACTTAGCAAATAAATGCCCACTTTACCGGAAGATAATACTTCGTAATGACGATAAAGCGCTAACCATCAAGTAGTTGATGGTCTTCAAGTTACTCCCCTCTGACAAATTGTCATAGGTATTCATTTGTTAAGTGTATTATACACTATACTTAATATAAATAAACAATTAACGTATAACAAATTGTCTATTTAAAGAGATATTTTTAAATACCCATTATTTTCAATCATAATCTTATAAAAGACTATACAATTTAATTTCTGGGAATTTTTCTTCGAACCAGCGTGTTGCAAATTCATTTTCGAATAAGAAGACGAAATTATCATATCTATCTTTCACTAATATAGAACGAGACGTGTTCATTTTATCTTGTATATCATCTTCGTTTTCAATCCAACGCGCAATTTTTCTACCAACAGGTTCCATAACAACATCAACGTTATATTCGTTTTTCATTCGATGTTCAAACACTTCAAATTGTAATTGACCAACGGCACCTAAAATAATTTGATTAGTGTGAAGCGTTTTATAATATTGGATTGCTCCTTCTTGAACAAGCTGTTCAATTCCTTTATGGAAATGTTTTTGTTTCATTACGTTTTTAGCTGAAACTTTCATAAAGATTTCCGGTGTGAATTGAGGTAAATCTTGGAAACTATATTTTTGCTTACCACCAACTAAAGTATCTCCAATTTGATAATTACCTGTATCATATAAACCAATGATGTCTCCAGCTACTGCATGGTTAACAGTTTCTTTGTCGTCTGCCATAAATGATGTTGAACGCGTAATTTTTTGTTTTTTGCTCGTACGTTGTAATGTTACATCCATACCACGTTCGAATGCACCACTAACAACACGCATAAACGCAATTCTATCACGATGTTTAGGGTCCATATTAGCTTGAATTTTGAAAATAAATCCAGAAAATTCATCATCAAATGGGCTTACTTCAACTTCTTCATTTGTCTGACGTGCATTAGGCATCGGTGCATGATCAACATATGCATTCAAGAAGTTTTGAACACCGAAGTTAGCTAATGCAGAACCAAAGAATACGGGTGTTAATTCACCATTTAATAGCGCATCATTATCAAACTCTTCACCTGCTTCTTTTACAAGCATAAATTCTTCGATAGCTTGAGCAAATGCACTGTCATTACGAATAGCATGCTCTTCTTGTAGTTCATAATCATCATTTAAATGTAAAACATTGTCTTCATCTCTAAATGGTTCTATAGATTTAGAATCACGATCGATAATACCAAAGAAATTTTGACCCATACCAATTGGCCAGTTCATAGGATAAGTATCAATGTTTAATGTTTCTTCAATCTCATCTAATAATTCAAATGGCTCTTTACCTACGCGGTCCAATTTATTAATGAATGTAAAAATTGGAATTCCTCTCATTTTACAAACTTTAAATAGCTTTAAAGTTTGAGGTTCAATACCTTTGGCACAGTCAATAACCATCACTGCACTATCCACTGCCATTAAAGTACGGTAAGTATCTTCTGAGAAATCTTCGTGTCCTGGTGTATCTAATATATTAATTTTGTAATCATCATAGTCAAATTGCATTACTGAACTCGTTACTGAAATACCACGTTCTTGCTCCACTTTCATCCAGTCACTAGTTGCAAATTTACCTGTTTTTTTACCTTTAACTGTACCCGCTTCTCTAATTGCACCACTAAAATATAACAACTTCTCAGTCAGTGTCGTTTTACCAGCATCCGGGTGAGATATTATGGCAAACGTCTTTCTTGATTCAACTTCTTCTTTTAAACTCATCTATTAATCTCCTTTAAAATCATTCACAATCCAGTTTGTTAAATTCGAAGCAATTTTGTTTGCTTCATTTTCCTCGATAAAAGCAAATAATTGCATTACCAATTCTTCTTTAACATCATTACTGTCCATATTCAAATCAAGTTCTATTGACCAAAATATATCTGGAATAGCCAACATGATTTGATTTTTATCTTCACTTATATATAAGTAAACATTAACAATTTCGTCATTTATAGATAATTGTTTAATGTTCACTTGGGCCACCGCCAAATTTTTTGTATGCCGCTTCAAGTCCAATTAAATCATCTCTATGTGGCACTTTAATATGTCCAGGCATGATTTGATAAGGTTCTCTTCCTTTAGAAGCTAATACTACTGTATCGCCCGGTTCAGCTATATCAATGGCATGTTTGATCCCTTCAGCTCTATCATCAAATTCAACATAATGATTATGTGTTGCGCCTTTAGCTAGTTCAGTAGTCAACATTTTAGGATCATCATTAGCAGGATTATCTGGCGTAAATATTACGTAATCTGCTCTACAAGCTACTGCGCCCATTTCAGGTGTTTTAGTTAAGTCACGTTCTCCAGCCATTCCAATTAAAAAGATTAATTTTTGTTTCACGAAAGGTTTTACTGCATCTATAAGTTTATTCATTCCGTCAGCAGTATGTGCATAGTCAATAATTAAATCAATTGGTAGCGAAGAATCTAGAACTTCCAAACGCCCTTCAACTGGCTCTAAATTCTCAACTACTCTGACGATATCTTCCATAGATGTTCCTTTACTCCAGACGGCAATCATGGCAGCCATAATATTTGAAATATTAAATTTACCTACATATGGTGTTTTAACACTGTAAGTACCTATAGGCGTATCGAAATCAAAGTGAACACCTTGTAAAGATTCTTGAATATTTTTAGCCATAAATTGAGCGTCATGGTCTATTCCATATGTAAATATTTCATATGGTGTAACTGATGCTAAATATTTGGAGAAATCATCATCATTATTTAAAACAGCATATTTCTCTTTCGATAAATCTTCTCCCAGTTGACTAAATAACAATGATTTAGCATGTCCATAGGCTTCCATTGTGCCATGAAAATCTAAATGGTCTTGTGTTAAATTTGAGAATATCGCAACATCAAATTCTACACCTCTTAATCGCCCTAGTGATAAACCGTGACTAGATACTTCCATAGTCATAGCTTCCGCATTTTCATCAACCGCTTGCTTAATCTTTTTAGTTAAAGACACTGTTTCTGGAGTTGTATTGGCACCTCTAGTTTTATGTTCATTTATTTGGAAACCATTTGTTCCTAAATATGCGCTTCCTTTACCTAAACCTCTATAAATAAGATGAATCATAGTAGCAATTGAAGTTTTGCCATTAGTGCCTGTCACACCTATTGTAGTTAATTGATGGCTAGGAAAATCATATAAAGTATGTGCTAACAGGCTAGCAACTCTTAATGTATCTGGTACGATAACCTGCGTCACGTCACCGTTAATGTCTTGTTGATGGTTAACCACAATGACTTTTGCACCTTGATCAACAACATTTTGACAAAATTTATGGCTATCAACTGTATAGCCTTTTGATGCGACGAATATACTCCCTTCACTAGCGGTACGTGAATCTGTAGTGATATCAGTAACATTTATATCTAAAGTACCTATTACTTGTTTAACTCGTATTTTTTCGAACAACTCATTCGCATTCAAAATGTATCGCTCCTTTTTTTACAATAATTTTATTATACACGTTTTGAAGTTGTTGATAAATTTATAATCATTAAAATATTGATTAGATTTAATACGAACTTGATATGTTTTACACCTCAAACTAAAGATTTCATTAATATAATTGAAGGAATTATTAATTAATAGTTAATTATTTTAAAATTTCCTATATATATCACTTTAATTCAATACTTTTAAATCTATTAATGCTAGGATAGTTATATAAAGATGATGTTAACTTCCTTAATATGCTATAATGCACTATAAATGAATTTTATACTTTCAATAGAGGGTATATATATTATGATAACTATGTAAGTATGTTTATTGCTACTATAGTTAAATCAGAATGCGTTATTGCGTGTTTTAAATTTAAATTAATGGAGGGTGACTATTAATGGTTACTCAAAATAAAAAGATATTGATTATTACCGGCTCATTTGGAAATGGACATTTACAAGTGACACAAAGTGTTGTTAATCAACTCAATGAAATGAACTTGTCTCATCTATCAGTTATTGAGCATGATTTGTTTATGGAAGCACACCCAATCTTAACTTCTATTTGCAAAAAATGGTATATCAATAGCTTTAAGTATTTTAGAAATATGTATAAAAACTTTTATTATAGTCGCCCTGATGAATTAGATAAATGTTTTTATAAATATTATGGATTAAATAAATTAATCAATCTACTACTTAAAGAAAAACCAGACTTAATCTTATTGACATTCCCTACTCCAGTAATGTCAGTGCTAACAGAGCAGTTTAACATAAATATTCCAATCGCAACTGTTATGACAGATTACCGTCTACAAAAAAACTGGATAACGCCTAACTCTCATAGATATTATGTAGCTACTGACGATACTAAACGTGATTTCGTCAATGTTGGTATCCCTGCTTCTGATATAAAAGTGACTGGAATACCTATTTCCGATAAATTTGAATCTGACATCGATAAAGTGGCTTGGTTGAAGAAACATAATTTAAATCCTGATAAACCAACTATTCTGATGTCTGCCGGGGCATTTGGTGTATCAAAAGGATTTGACTATATGATTGATAACATCCTTCAGAAAAGTCCACAATCACAAATCGTAATGGTTTGTGGTCGTAGCAAAGGGCTAAAACGTACTTTAGAAATGCAATTTAAATCATATGACAATGTCCTTATTCTAGGATATACAAAACATATGAATGAATGGATGGCATCAAGTCAACTTATGATTACAAAACCAGGTGGCATAACGATTTCCGAAGGTTTAACACGTAGTTTACCAATGATCTTCTTGAATCCGGCTCCAGGTCAAGAACTTGAAAATGCATTATATTTCCAAGATAAATCATATGGCAAAATCGCGAATACACCTGAAGAAGCTATAGATATTGTTTCTGATTTAACAAATCACGAGTACCGCTTACAAGCTATGACTAATAAAATGACTGAAGAAAAGGTTAACCATTCAACTTATAGACTATGTACCGATTTATTAAATATCTTGGACAGTTCATCACAACAACAAGAAATATATGGAAAGGTTCCTTTATATGCCAGATTCTTCGTTAAGTAATAAAGGAATTAGTAAAAACTTCAAGATAATGCTCGTTATTTTGTTCTTAATGGAGTTTGCACGGGGAATGTATGTATTAAGTTATGTTAATTATTTACCAACCGTTACCTCTATTGCTGTTGCAGTGACTTCAGCGGCATTATCAATTCACTTTATATCCGATGCGGCAACGAATTTTGTCATCGGATTTCTTTTGAAAAAATTTGGTACTAAGCTAGTATTAACCTTAGGTTTTTTATTAGCTTTTATTAGTTTATTCTTAGTCATTTGGTTCCCAACTAATCCAATAGTTATCATTTTGAGTGCTATCATGTTGGGTATTGCTGTTAGTCCTATATGGGTTATCATGTTATCTAGTGTAGAAGAAGCACAACGTGGTAAACAAATGGGCTATGTTTACTTTGCTTGGTTATTAGGGTTACTCGTAGGATGGGCATTTATGAATGTTCTAGTTAAATTACATCCTACTCGATTTGCATTTATGATGTCACTTGTTGTAGTCATTGCATGGGTATTGTATTATTTTGTTGATATTAAATTAACAAATTATAATACTAAACCGGTTAGTGAACAATTAGGACAAATCGTTGATGTTATGAAACGTCACTTAGTGTTATTCCCTGGTATTTTATTACAAGGTGCTTCTATTTAAGCATTGATAACTATACTACCTACATATGCTACAAAGGTAGTAGGCGTAAGTACTATTGAGTACACCATTGCCATCGCCATAGGTGGTGCCGGTTGTGCCTTTTCAATGTTATTCTTATCTAAGATTATTGATAAAAATAGTAAAGGCTTTATGTATGCAGTTATTTTTACAGGTTTTATACTATTCACAGCATTTATCTTCGGTTTATCTTTAGTAACAAATATCCTTATCGTTTGGATTGTAGCGATATTTATAGGTTTAATGTATGGGATATTATTGCCTGCATGGAATACATTTATGGCAGGACAAATTGATCCCGCTGAACAAGAAGAAACTTGGGGCGTATTTAATAGTGTTCAAGGATTTGGTTCTATGATAGGTCCTTTATTTGGAGGCTTAATCGCTCAATTTTCTAATGGTTTAAATAATACATTTTATTTTTCTGCAGCAATCTTTTTAGTATTAGCGATATTCTACGGTGTTTATTTTGTAAAGTATCGAGGCAAAGCAAATCGTTTCTAATAAAAAGTAGATAAAATACTAAAAATCTAGTTAATGTACATCATACACTGTACATTAGCTAGATTTTTATTTTACATATTATTTAATTTTACGCTAACTTAAAAGTATCAATCACTTTCCATTTATCCTCTTCTTCGTCATAGCGTAATAATGAAAGTTCTTCAATTTTTTCTTTAAGGTCTACCCCTACTAATTCTACTTGACCAAATATATCCTCGAATTCTTGGCTTGTTAAACCTTGAGCAATCGTAAAGTGTGGCACGAATGGATGCTCAGCTTCACCATGAAAATCTTCAGTATTAAATAAATTGAAAAGTTGTTCTAATTCATCAGTTTTAGCAACTTTAAAATAAATTACATTGTTAGTTGGTTTAAAACTTGAAGCTTTTGTAGCATGAACATCTACAGGTCCGAAACCTTCTAATCTTTTTTTAACTTCTTCTTTTACTGAATCTAATTCATCATCATTGATTTCAAAGTGTGATTTGATCGTAATATGAGGCATGATACGTGCATACTCAGTATCATAACGTTTACGATAACCGTTCACTTCATCTTGAAATGATTTTGACGGAATTAATGCTAATCCTATATTCATTGAAATTCCTCCTTTGTTTAACATATTACTATTATAGCAAAATTCTATATTTTACGTTATTAGTTAGCAGAACTTTTTTGAAAAGGTTTACAATATCTAAACAATTTATTTCGTAGTATTGTACATTAAATAATCTCAATTACATCTTAGCATTGATTATCCTATTAAAAATACAAGTAATTAAACCTCATTTGACTCTTGTGTAATTAGCTCATCGCTTAAATAATATTTAAGTATGTCTGATAATAGAGGTTTCCAAGATTTCCAGTTATGTCCACCCTCAAATTCTAAATAATGATATGTGAGCCCTTTGTCTTTAATTACTGTTGCTAAATCTCTATTTGGTGTTAAAAAGTTTGCACGTTCTCCAGTTGTTGGCAAAGCAAAATCTTCTTCTTCTAAACCAATAGCGTGCCAAATAGACAATTCACTATATTGTATACACTTATTAAATTTATCTATTACAGTTTCATCTGAATGCGGGCTAAGCATTGCTACTTGACTGAAAATAGTTGGGTAAGTCAAGGCGGTTAAAAGTGCTATACTACCAGCAAGACTATCCCCCATTAAAATTCTGGCATTACCTACTTTATAAGTTGGAAACGTCTTATCAATAAATGGTAGCAACTCTTTACCAACAACTTGTACTGTTTTATGACTTCTAGTACCCTGCGGATGGAATTCTTCTCTACGTTTATCAACATCTTCATAATGAAATCCAATTATAATGGCTCGTTGAATTTCATCTTCTCTTCTCAACCGTTCATATTCACGTTGAAGTCTTCCAAATCTTAAAAAATCTAGCCCGTCAAAACATATAATGACTTGATACTTAAATAATTCAGAGTAATCTTCAGGCAAATATACTGATAATGTAACATCTCTTTCTAAGATATTACTATGTAATATATGTTTATTAATTTTGCCTGGTTTGAAATTCGACATGATATTGACGCCCCCTAAATAGAATATACTTATTGTATCAAGATAATGATGACTTTTAAATCTCTGATAAAAATCTAATGTTTCATACTCACGAAATTTGGTAATTTATACAGAGTTATAACACTTTTTCAAAATGTAGCTCTATATTTATTAATTTCAATATTAAATATGAACTTCATTAATCTCAGTGTACCTCTCTAGAAGTTAACATTTCCATTTTTAACGCGCCTTAATTGATATATACTAATTAAATAATGAACAAATGAAAATAGGAGGACGTAAGCTTATGCTTAACAAAGTTTGGTTCCGAACAGGAATTGCCCTAGTTATCTTGTTCGTGCTAATTAAATTGTTTATGGAAGTACAAAGTGTTTTTGCACCTATTGTAACCATTATCGGTTCTGTATTTCTTCCATTTATGATTAGCGGATTTTTATTCTATATCTGCTTACCTTTCCAAAGTATTCTTGAAAAGTGGGGTTTCCCACGTTGGGCAAGTATCACTACAATTTTTATTGGTTTAATTGCTATTATTGCTATCGTAGTCGCATTTATAGCACCAATTATTATCTCTAACGTGAATAGTTTAATCAAAGCAACACCATCACTGCAAAAAGAAGCTGAACATATTGTTAACTTCTCACTTACGCAAATGGATAAACTTCCAAGTGATGTAACAGATAGAATTAATTCTGCTGTAAAATCAATTGGTGATAGTATGACTGGAATTTTGGCTAATTCATTTACATACTTAACGTCATTTATTTCAACTGTCTTCTTACTTATCATGGTACCGTTCTTCTTAATTTACATGTTAAAAGATCATGAAAAATTCATTCCTGCTCTTGCTAAATTTTTCAAGGGAGAACGTAAAGTATTTGTAGTCGACTTAATGAAAGATTTAAACTTCACATTAAAATCATACATTCAAGGACAAGTGACTGTAAGTGTTATTTTAGGGGTCATTTTATATATTGGTTATACCATTATTGGTTTACCATATACACCTTTATTAGTACTATTTGCTGGTGTAGCTAACTTAATACCTTTCTTAGGACCATGGTTATCATTTGCACCTGCAGCTGTGCTCGGTATCATAGATAGTCCTACTACTTTTATTTGGGTTTGTGTTGTTACATTAATCGCTCAACAACTTGAAGGTAATGTGATTACACCAAATGTTATGGGTAAATCTTTAAGTATTCACCCACTTACAATAATTGTTGTTATTTTAGCCGCAGGAGATTTAGGTGGTTTCACACTTATTTTAATTGCCGTACCACTCTATGCAGTACTTAAGACTATTGCGAGCAATGTCTTTAAATATCGTCAACGCATTATTGATAAAGCTAATAGCGACGTTAAAGACTAGATTGATATAAATTTAAAAAACGTTTCAGTAGTGAACTTGAATTTACAATGCATTCAAGTTCACTTCTTTTTGTAAACATAAAAAAACTTGGTGCTGTACACACCAAGTAATTGATTTAATTTATTATTTTATTGCGTGGAAACCACTATCTACATGGATATTCTCACCAGTTACGCCACTTGAG
>VNIU01000406.1_pt1 | contig 19244 bp, 13 predicted proteins | sample 7248601 | NCBI WGS metagenome assembly VNIU01 (sample SAMN12251564, study PRJNA551026) | human skin metagenome | isolation source: skin samples from healthy patients and patients infected with Netherton Syndrome | host: Homo sapiens | place: France:Paris
AGACTATGTTCAGTACGGTGGTGCTAAGTTTGTAGATTTAAAAGGTTTAAAAAAAGAATATAAAATAATATATCAACAAGAAGTATTTTATAAAGGGAATCCAGGATTTCCAATTACACATTTTGATAATAAATACTTGATTGATACACAAACGCATAACCAATTAATTATTGGGACATCTAGATCTGGTAAAGGGGAATCCATTGTTTTTCCAGCTATTGATATTGATTCAAGAGCAGAAAATCAACCTGCATTAATCCTTGGTGATCCTAAAGGAGAACTATACAGTGGTAGTGCTGACACGCTTATTGAAAGAGGTTATGAAGTATACAAACTTGATTTAAGTAGTCCTGATGACAGTATGAGTTATAACCCTTTACAACTGATTAAAGAATTTTATGAAAAAGGAAATATTTCAAGAGCTGAAAAATATACAAATACATTAACAACAATGATGTTTCATGATCCTAGAGCGAAAGATCCTTTTTGGAATAATAGTGGTGCGAATTTAGTTAAAGCCATCATCCTAGCATTGTTAGATAAATGCTACAAAGAGAACGAACCTGAAAAAGTAACGATGTACAACGTTGCGAATATGTTGACTGAATTAGGTAGTAAAACAGTTAATGAAAAAGTCTATATTGATGATGAAAATGTCAAAGTTGAAGAAAAAAATGCATTAGATTTATATTTTGAAAAATTACCACAAGGTCATGTCGCTAAGAATGCCTATGCCCAAAGTAATTTTGCGAAAGGAAATACACGCTCAAGTATTTTTAGTGTAGCTGCAGAAAGATTGAATATATTTACAGAAGAAGAATTAGGTAAAATGACGTCTCTCAATGATTTAGATATGCGTAAGGTTGGATTTAATCGAATTATCGATGTGCAGTTTGATACAACAATGAAGTATTTAAAAGGCGTTTATTATTTTACGGATAATGAAGGTAATTCAACGAAAGCTAAAAATATAGAGTTAGATAATTTAGGTAATGTTCAAATATTCTTTGATGAAACTATTGAAAATGGATACACCCTTAATTTAGAAATTTATAAAAAACAACAAGCGTACAGTAAGTCTGTATACCATATTTCTAACGTTGATGATCCTGACAAACTAGCTGTGACTCCTTTAGTTGAAGAAGGAGAGCGACCACAAAAAGTGTCTATGCATTATTCGAAAAAGCCTGTAGCTATTTTCCTAGTCATTCCTGACTTTGATACATCGACGCATATTATAGCAAGTTACTTTATATCTCAGTTATATACATTACTTGCAGAAACGGCATCATCCAAAGAAGTAGCAAACTCAAAAACACAACGCCGCGTCATATTTAGACTTGATGAGTTCGGTAACTTACCAGCAATTAATGATATGGACAATATCGTAACCGTCTGTCTAGGTAGAAATATTATATTTAATTTATTTGTTCAGTCTCTACAACAATTACAAAATGTGTATGGCGAAAATACGGCACGAATTATTGAAGGGAACTGTCAAAACTTAACGTATATTTTATCGCTTGATACCCATACAGCAAAAACAATATCAGAACGTTGTGGTTATCATACAGTTACCACGAGACAACAAACCAGCAACGATGGACAATCAACGATTTCTCGATCACGATCAGCTGAGAAACAACCCTTAATTTCAGAAACAGAGCTATTACAAATGAAAGAAGGAGATACAGTCGTTGTTCGTTCAACTTCTAGAACAAAAATGGAGAAAGGAACCAAGAAAAAAGTGAGACCACATCCTATATATAATACTGGTAAAACGAGTATGCCATATCGTTATCAATTCTTAGGTAATCGATTTGATCCTAATGCGACACCGCAATTGGTAGTAGAATCTCAACATAAACATTTGAAACTTAAAGACAATATTCTTGATTGGAATAATATTATAAATAGAGAAATAACAGAAAAAGAACAAAGAGAGGCCTACGAACGAGAAAACAATATAGATGATGTACTAAATAAAGAACAACTTCACAAATTTAAAATAATATTGAGAGATAGAATGCATCTTACAAATGATGAAGCAAATTATATTCTTAGTCAAAAAATATCGAAAGCAAAATTTTTCCTAGAAAACGATCATAGAATTCAAGATAAAAATGAGCATGCGAAGAAAATAAAACAACTGTTTGATGATTGGTTGAATTATAACAAGGAAGGAGGGAACGAAGATGAATCAGTGGGTTAATTATCTGATGTTAAATGATACTGATGCTGACAAAAAGCTGGATAATATTGATGGTAAAACTCAGGAAGCAATTTATAAAATATTGTCTAATAATCTTGATTTATTCCAAGCGTCATGGTTAGGGAATCTATTTAAAATTATAGGTTGGTTAATCACTTGGATGTTTTATTGGATTACACAGATGATGCTGAATACGTTAAAAAATATTTTTACATTAGGAGGATTACTAGACAATAAAGATGTTACACATCTGAGCCATATTCTTACGCCTCTTGCTTTATTTGTGATGTTAATTACAGTCGCAGTATTAGGATTAATGATGATGACAGGAAAACGTATTCAAATAAGTCATGTTTTTGTCAATTTAATTTTAGCAACTTGTTTTATAACAATGATTCCTTACTTATTCCACACATTAAATAATATGACTTTATCTTTTATAGATAGCCAAGAGCAAATTCCAAATAAATTATCTTACTCAAAAGAAGAAAAAAAGCAAAATAAAAATATGGATTTACCGTCTCAAGTGGTAAAAATGAATGTCGTTGACCTTGCTAATTATGCTAACAAAGACTTCCCATCCAGAAAAAAGGTCAAACCCAAAGAATTAAATAATTTATATGTCCCCAATAACTCAACTTCCATTTTTGACTCCTTTGATTACAGTGAAAAAGTCAAACCCTTCTACCAAGGAGAAGATGATGACAATATAGGCTACCATGAAATATTAAAAATGGATTCCAAAAAGGAAATGGGAAAAAATAAAACGCCTAACGACCTATTAAAGAAAAATATAATACAACAAAAATGGGATGAAGGTGTAGGTAATATAGGACTTAACAATGTATTGCCAAATGGAAATACCAAAACGGCTAAACAAAAAAGAGACATCATACGTAATGGCGTTTTTGCATATCAAATTAACTATGACAAAGATAATTGGCATGAATCATTGTCTAAAGATAAAGATAAGTTCATATATAGTCGTATGGCACCTTCAGAAGACAGTGGTGCATTTAAAGCAGCAGCAGGGATCTTAAAATTCTTTGATGAATATCCACTTCGTTATCAAACGAATTTCTTAGTTTTATGGTTATCACTTGGTGGTTTAGCTACGGTTTATCTTTTCTCAGCATTTAAAGTGGTTAAGTTAATGTTTGATATAGCATTCCAAAAAGTATTGACGCCGTTTGTTGCTGCAACAGACTTAACGACAGGACAAAAGATGAAATCTTTATTTAGTAATATTGTTCTCAATTATGCTGTTATTTGGTTAATATTTATCATATTCATTATCTATAACATTTTAGTATATACAGTTATGAATTCAAATGCTGGAATGGCTGTAAAAGCCATCGCATTTATTGCTTTATCAATAGCTTGTATTGATGGTCCAGATACAGCGAAACGTATCTTAGGGATTGATACAGGCGTTCAAGATGGAAAAGCAGCTGCATTTGGAGCATATGGAATTGGAAAAGGTGTCGGTAAAGCAGCAGGTGCTGGTGTAAGTAGTTCTAAATCACTTTATAACTCTATGACAGGTGGCAAAAAAACAGAAACATCTAAGAATAGCAACTTGCTACAAAGTGATAGTAAAGCATCAAATGGTAATAGCGATTTAGAACCTACTGATTTAAGCCAATATGATATGGGTGAAGGTCAAAATAAAAATGAACAATTTGATGGAGCCCAATCAACATCTAATAACGATCAAAACATCGATGATGCTTCTCAAGATAATAAAGATATCAATGAAAAAGCTGAAGGAGATCAAAATGCTACGAACGCTGAATCATCACCTCAAGATGTTGAAAATCAAAATGAACAACAGGCTGAACAAGAAGTGGCAAATGAAAATGAGGCAAACAATTTAGATAATGATCAACCAGGTATTAATGAAGATACACAACAAGGCCTTGATAATGAACAAGAGCGTGCTGAAAAAATGGGTATTAATGATGCGGAAAACGCAGAAAATGGCTTAGAAAACGACCAAAAACCTGGAATTAACCAGGAAAATCAAGATATTACAGACTTAGAAAACAATGATCAACCAGGCATCAATGAAGATACACAAGAAGTAAAAGACCTGGAAAATAATAATCAGCCAGGTGTCAACGATGATACTGACGCACAAAACGGCTTAGAAAATACGCATGAAGGCAATACATTAGAAAATAATCAATTTGAGGCTGAATCGAATGAAAATGTTAAAGGTATGAACGAGTTAAGTAATCAGCAACATCCAGGTATTACTAATGATGTCAATAATGATTATATGCAAGAGAATGCACAGGGTATTTCATATCCGAATTCTAATGGTGTATCTAGTGCGCATGGCAATGCTAATCAACAAACATCGGCGCCGCACACGGGAGAACATGTATCTGCACCATCGAATAAAGCAACACAACAAACAGCTACACCAAAAACAGATAGTGTATCTGGTGCAATGCCAAACCAAGGACAAAAAGTATCAGCACCGACGAACAACAATTTACAAGATCGCAAACAAAGTCCAAATGTAGGTTCAAAAGCCACAACACCAAGAAGTACATCTAATATATCTAGCCCACCATCGCAAAATCATGAAGGCTTGTCATACTCAGAAGCAAAATCAAAAGCGCGTCAACGACAATTAGGGCAATCGCCGATGTCACAACAAATGAATCGACCATCAGGAAGAATGAACACTACGGATATGTCACGTCGAGTACCAGCTAATTTAGGGCAATCGTCTTCTAACCAAAGACAAAAAGTAGGAATACCAAGACAACATCGTCCAACAGCAACTCATAATGGGGAGGGTAGACTATCCTACTCAGAAGCAAAATCAAGAGTAAAATCTCTTAATACGCATCCGTCACCGAACCATCAAATGCAAAGAACACCACAAATGAATCAACCTAATAGCAACCAAGTATCAAGCCATACAGCACGACCAAATAACATGGCTCAGAAAGCACCATCTATGGATAAAACCTTAAAAAAAACAGAAACACCAGGTGATAACAATGATGAATAATTAAAATTAAAATGAGAAAAACGTTGGTCATAGTCTTAAACGTACAGCAATATTTTAAATATTAAATGTAGGTGGTGAAAGAGATGGCAGAAGAAAGACCGAATCAATACACTGTGACAAAAGGTGTCGATTCGACGATTAATTTTAAAGGTATCTTAAGTATTCAATCTATAGCATGGTTTATAGGTATTATCTTTATAGGTTTTATCGTGACAGATCAGTTACAAATAACTGGTCTGCCACAAATCATTGTTTTAATCCTACATGCATTTTTAGCAATTTTACTTGTATCAACACGACCTTCTCATCCAGATAGGAGAACGATTTATGTCATTATGCATATTCTCTTTAAAGAGGATACGCATAAATATCAAAGTATTGATACAAATAAATATCGTGCTGATCGAGATTAGCACTAGTGAAAGGAGGTATTTGTTTTGAGTTTAATTACAGAAGAAGAATTTGAAAGATCTCGTCGCAAGGAGTTAAGGAGAAAGCGAAAAGGAAGACATGGCTCTAGAAACACAGCAAGCATTGCTAAAGTGATTGGATATTCTGACGATAATTACTGTATTTTTGATGATGGAAGATACGGAGAAGTGTTTAGAAGTACAACAGCACCTATTGACTTTATTAATCAGAATGAAAATAACAAACATATGTCTTTTTTGGCAACGCTTTATCGTATGTATGATGGTGATATTAAACAAGTTGGTTTAGCCTATCATACCAATACTACCGAGCTACAAAATAATTGGATGGATATTAAAAATAAAGCGACCACTGAAGAACAGCGTTTGCTTGCTAGAGAACAACAAATGCGTTTCAAAGTAATATCAGAGTCACAACTTAATCAAGAATATTATTTTATTATCTATGGCGAAGACATCCAAGACCTAGTTTCTAAAATAAAAAATTTTAAGAGAGCATCGATTGGATTAGTAGAGGAAGAGGCGCAGACCAAAGACCAAAAGATTAAACTTTTTACTAAACTTAATAATCAAAATACATTCATTTAGAAAGGGATAAAGATGAAGAAAAGATCAAAGAAAGATCGAACAATTGCGGTACGTGTGACTGCGTTACAACATAAAAAAATTGATCAATTAGCTTCCGTAAGACATATGAATATTGCGGACTATATACGTTCTACAGCTTTAGGTAATCGGATCAAGCCTACAGTGATTGAATATCCTCAAGAACAAACAACAATTGAGGATGATGAATCTACGAATAACTTGCATGAAGTCAATGAACAGCTCAAAAAGAACAACGAGGCACTCAAAAGAGACAATGAGGAACTCAAAAATAATAATAAAGAAATGAAAAGGTCGATTGTTAAACTCAAAGACTTCTTAACTAGTATCTAATAATAAAAAGACGTGAAAGGTGTGAAAAGATGGGTATTTTATCAAGATTTAAGAAAGATCCAGAACCTATTCTTGAAGAAGATTTTGTTGATGATGGTTATGATATGGAAAGTATTAGTCTTTCTCAACCACAAGGTGGATTACAGTTTAAAGAAAGAAATATTGTAGGTGGAGATGGATATACTACTTGTCTAACAATCTATGATATTCCTTCTAAACTTAATGATAACTGGTTAGATCCAATCGTGAATAGAGAAGGTGTGATTTCTGTTGTCGATATTGGTGAGGAAGACAGATACCGTACAATTAAAAAGCTACAAAGATCAATGGGAGAACAATATTCTCGTGTCATTGATCCTAATGGTCAAACATTATCTAAGTTAGAGGCAAAAAATTCATATGATACGTTACGAGCTATGATAGAAAAAATCAATCTACATGGCGAAACGATTAAACGATTTAATGTTCGTCTATATATCTCTAAAGATACAGAAGATGCTTTAGAGGAAGAAGTTTCATCAATTAGAAAAGATTTAGAAGCTAAGGGTTTTAAATCTCAGCTTATGCAATTTGAATCTAAAGATAACTATCTATCTATGTTTTTGTCTTTAAAACAACAAAAAGAAAGCCTTAGTAACTATCGTCGCGGTATTCCGATGGAGGCAGGAATATTGGGAGGATCATATTATTTTAACCATGAACAAATTATAGATGATCGAGGCGCTTATTACGGTCAAACGTTGACACAAGGGTCTGTTATCTTAGATTTCTTTAAACACGATGCCATTCGTACATATTACAATACGGTTATTTTCGGAAAAATGGGTTCTGGGAAATCTACGCTTTTAAAGATGATTGAAGAAGAACAGTATGCTAGAGGTAACTTTATCCGTGGGTTCGATAAGGCAAGAGAATTTGGTGCCATATTAGAAAGACAAGGGGGTCACATTATCGCATTGGATGGGACTGACGGACGTATTAACTTCTTACAAGTTTATCCCACAGCCACAAGAAAAAATGAAAAGGGCGAGCATGTTATATCAGAAGTCGGTTCATTTAAACAACATATTTCTAAACTCAAAATGCAATTCAGCTTAATGAATAAAGAACTCACAGATACGGAACTGAAAGAAATATCAAGTGCGATATATGATTTCTATATTCATAAAGGTATTTACGACCCTAAAAAAGATGAAAATCAAAATATTGTGAACCTAAAAAACGAAGAATACCCTATCTTAAGTGAATTCCATGATTATATTGTTGATTATATTAAGGAAGCCAAACGTAACAGTGATATAACACAAGAAAAAATCCGATCTTTCGAACGCATTCTTACAACTGTTAAAGAGATGGTTACAGAATACGGAGAAATCTTTGATGGGCACACAACCATTGAAGATATGGAAAATGAACAAGTTGTATTTTTTGATATTGAAGGTCTTACATCACTATCTAAAGAAGTACAAGACACAATGTTATTTACAGCACTTCAGTTGATATGGTCACAAGCACTCAATCAAGGACGTAAATACAAAACAATGATTGAAAATGGAGAAATCAATGAAGGCGATGCTAAACGATTTATGTTCTTCATTGACGAGTGTCAAAACATTATTAATGCGAATAATCTTCAAGTAGTAGAATTCGTTGTTAAATTCCAAAAAGAAATGCGTAAATTCTTAGCAGGTATTATTTTTGCGACACAATCACCAAAAGAAATACTTCCTGAGAGTAACGATCAAATCGTCGTAAGTAAACTCAAACAAATTTTTGCGCTCACGCAATATAAGTTTTTATTTAACTTAGACTCATCTGAGATAGAACAAATGAAACGGGTACTCGGAGACATTTTAACTGAATCTGAATACCGTATGATTCCCAAATTTAAACGTGGACGCACACTACTTAGTATACAAGGATTAAGTAACACCATCTTTAACGTTCATCCAACGAGACAACAACTAGATAGATTCAAAGGTGGATTATAATGGATAAAATTAAGCACTACATTAACTGGAAAATTATTTCATGGATAGTTGGTGTTATTGGAGGGCTTTGGACACTACTTATAGGTCTTATTCTTTTAATCCTTTTATTAGTTGTTGTAGTGATTGGTCTTAATGACTCTGGCAGTAAATCAGGTTGTAGTGTTGATGATTCACCTGTAGCAAGCGATGTTTCAGATAAAGGAAAAAAATTATTCGAACAAAACGCTAAAGGTGGAGAACTAGATGGGAAGGTCAATGCAGCGATTAAAATAGCTAAAGAAGAAAAAGTTCCACCATCATTATTTTTAGCTATTATGGCAAGTGAGTCTGGATGGGGGAAATCAGCTAACGCCACAAATCAACATAATCCGCTTTCTATTATGGGGAGTGGCCCTTTAAGAAATTTTGACTCTATTGAAGATGGAATGAGAGCAGGGGCGAAAAACCTTTATGATTTATATATATCTAAAGGTTTAGATACCCCAGCCAAAATCCAACCTAAATATGCTCCCAATGGCGCAAGTAATGACCCTACAGATTTAAATAGTAATTGGAAACGATCTGTAGAAAGTATTCAAAAACAAATGTCTGATGGTAAATCAAGTGGCTCATCAGATATAGCTGGAACATCTGGAGATGCCGGCAATTGTTCAATGTCATCCTCATCTGTAACTGGTGGGGGAAGTTTAACAGCCCTTTCTAAATTTAAAGGTAGTTTGCCTACACCAAAGAATAAAACACATGCCATGAGAGCAGCGCAAGGTAATCTTTATACGTATCTTGAGTGTACATGGTACGTATATAATCGTCGTAAAGAACTAGGTATTCCAATTTCAACATTTTGGGGAGACGCAGGACGATGGGCAAATAATGCTAAAAGAGACGGCTATGCCGTAGGTAAAAAGCCTGTTAAAGGGGCGTGTGTCACATGGCCAATACAAGGAGGTATGCCATATGGACACGTTGCATTTGTCGAAGGCGTCTCTAAAAATGGCAAAACCATCCATGTTAGTGAATACAATTGGGCACCAAAAGTACACAGTTACGGAGAAAGAACAATTAAAGTTCAAGATCAAATGCAGTTCATTTATGATAAAAAAGGAAAAAAATAATTTAAAGGAGTGCTTACTTTGAGGAATCGAAAAATTTTAGGTTTATTATTAGTCATTGTCGCAATTGGTCTTGGGATTTTAGTTTATTTTGTGGCGAAAGATCAATGGCTAGGAGGTTCAAAAGAATCGGAGCCTCCTTCATCAGAACAAGCGAGTCAAAAAGGTTCAGATGATGAAAAGAAAATTGAAGAATCAAAAAAAGAAATCAATGAAATGAATGATCATTCAAAACATAAAAAAGACTCATCAAAAGATAATGAAAATAATCAAGATGACAAAAGTCAAAAAGGCTCAGATGATAACTTAAATAAACGTACAGAATATTTTATTAACAATATGTTTACTAATTTGAACCAAGAAAACTATCAGCGTATTAAAAATAAATTAAGTACCGTGTGTACACCTCATTTTATGCATAAATATTTTAGAGATAAGGATAGTCAATATAACTTCTATATGGATGTGAATATATCTGGATTTGATATTTATGAATCAAGAAGACCACGACCAAATGGAAAAGTACTATTTGCGACATTTGAACGTCAAACAAGTCCAGCGCACTCAGGAAACACTGATATAAAACCATCACATGAAGAAATGACGGTACAAGTCACATATAAGAAAGTTAACGGCAAAATGTTAGTGGATGAATTCGATATACAAAGTAATAAAGATCTAGACGATACGGATGAATCAGAAGAAACTACTGAATAATTATAGAAATGAGGTGATAAAAGATGGGTAACGTTAAAGAAGTTGTACAAAAGGGATTTAAAAGTTTTAAGAGTAGTAAGAAGGCTTTTTATCTAAGCCTTCTAGCTATTCCTTTTTTGATCTATCTCGGTATATATATTTATTCACTAACACAAAATCATACGTATAAGTTCTCAAAAGAAGAAATGGCAGAAGGAGCCTCTTTTGAAGACTTCAATTTAGTAGTTCAAGATCAAAAATATAATCCAACTAATGGTACTTATGTAATAAAAATAAAAGCAGATAGCGACAATGATGAGAAGGTGATTTTAGATAAGAATAATTTGTCAGTTAAAGCTATTACAAATAAAGAAAGAAAAACATATAAACCGAATGTATATCATACATTAAATGATTATTTTATTGTTGAATTGGAAGACATACCTAAAAATTATGGCTCATTAAAATTACACTTTAAATACAAAAATAATAAATCAGATGAGGAAGGCTTAGATAAAGAAAAAGAATCTGATTTATATGTATCAGCACTAGGTAAAAATATCGATAAATCCCTCCGACCAAAATCTAAAAAAGAATACTACAAAGAAAGCTATATGTATCTAAACGATAAAATTACTAAAGGTATTAAAGATAAGCAAAAAGATATTAAAGATAATAAAGATAATATCAAACGATTGAAAAAAGAAAATAAAAAACTAGATCCTAGTGATCCGGTATTAAGCAAAAAAGAACAGATGCAAACAAGATCAAAATTAGATGATAATAACTCATCCATAGATTCATCGAAAGAAGAAATTCATAAAGATAAAAAAGAAATCAAAGAAAAGGAAAAAAATAAACAAAGCGTAGAAAAAATCATTAATAATTTGTAAAAAATAATGAAAGTGGGTGATTATAGTGATAAACTACAATTGTGTTGAGCAAAAAATAAGAGCAATTCCAATTGGAATTGCTCCCTTGTAGGTCGTCACATTTGGTGTGTGAAGCCAAATTGACATGAAGATGAGCGAGTTGTGTGAAAAACGCCCTCTTCCGATATCTAATAATAAAAAGTATTTAACGTAAAAGGTAAAAACCTTTTAAACACAATAAGCATACAGCGCTTTAAAAAGCAGTTGTATGTGATGTGCTTCTTTTATGATACTATCTTTTTTCTTATAAGTAAATAGAAATCAATGAGTATCAAGTCATTCTTTAGTTGTAAATTTGTAACAACGGTGTGTTTATTTAGTCTTTGACAAAATATCTAATTTTAGAAAGTAGGTAGATTTTATGAAAAAAACAAGTGTAAGTTCAAAACTATGTATGACAGGGTTATCAACAGCATTATTAATGTCTACTGTAGGCTATAATTTTGTTGATGTTGCACATGCGAAAGAACAAAAAGATGATAAATCTCAATCTAAAACACAACAACAAGACAATAAGAAAACTCAAGCGTCAAAAGTAAATGATTCAGATCTGAAAAAGGCTGTAGAAGATGCCAAAAAAGCAGGTGTGAATGTTAAACAAGGAAATATTCAACATCATAAAGTCACTAGTAAAAATGCAGAAGAAACGCAAAAGAAAATTCAATCAGATTATCAAAAACAAATTGATGAATTAGAGAAAGCCACTAAAAAAGCAAAAGATGATCAAGAAAAATACAAAAAAGAAGTGTCAGAAGTAAAAGCTTATAATGATAAACAGTTAAAAAAATACAAAGATGAAGTGAAAAAGGAAAAATCAACCGTTGATAATGGTAAGAAAAACCCATCTAAACCTAAATATGGGGCAAATATCAATGGAGATAAAGGTAAATATTATACTCAATCAGGATCTTGGCATAATTTAAAATCCAAAACGGTAGATAACGACATTCATGTGAATGCGACGGGTAATGTAAAATCCTTTAAAGACTTACAAAATGGTAACTTTGCTATTCATGCTTATTCAGATAAAAAAGGAAAACTTTCTAATGATAAAATCGTTCAAAAAGTGTCATGGGGAAATGTTAAACCAAAAGGTGAAGTCGTCAAAGGGGATAAAATTACTGAAGACATGCATAAAAAAGTTCCTGGCATTAATAAACCAGCATACAATACATCAGGTAAAAACAATCCATTTGGTAAAACAACACAACTCTATTCTGTTAAAGCAGGCCAATGGGTAACAATTCCAAACGCAGTTCATCTTGCTAATGGTAAGAAAAAAGACCTTAAAGTTAAATTCCAAAAATCAGGTACTAAGTTAGATTACGGTAGTAATTGGGTTACTTTCTGGAATGAAGGTGGCTCCATTAACTACTATGATGGTACACACGATTTATCCCATACGCCACCGAAAGATAAAATTACAGCAAATTATAAAGTTGGAGACGGCAAAGACAAATACTTATGGACAGGTGCTACATTTGATATTGATGGTGGACAAGCCCTCACAATGGAAGATAATAACTATGCCATTGTAGCTTTAGGAGGAGGTCTAAAAGTCGATAGCAATAAAGTGAAAAAAGTAACAAGCGCCAAACCACTTGGTAAAACATGGGGGAAAGATAAAGGAGCAAACTTATTAAACGGCACATCATCAGTGCCAGATGGAACAGCTATTTTTGCGAAATATGATAATGTCATCAGTCACTCAGTAAGTAATACTGGTGTTAAAGGCTCTACTTTAGTTGCTAACGGGGACTTTGGTATGCATGTCAATACTAGTATTGCTGAGTATCCAAAATTGAAAAAAGAACCTAAAAAACCTGAGCCGCCAAAAGTTCAGTATAACTTACAAGATATGAGCATCAATCCAACTACGAAAAAATCAGTAAGTAAAAAAGATGTAGGTTACGATAAAGATTATAACTATACACTAGATTATCAACTACCAGTAATTAAAGATAATCAAGAATCTAAGAAAACAAAAGACGAACAAAATTCATCTAAAAAGACTAATAATGAAAACCCTAAAGATGAGTTTAATGGGAAATATGAAAATGATTACCATACATTTACTTTAGGAGACGATTTGCCAAATGAGTTACGAATCCAAAAAGATAAAATCAAAATAACGGATGACAAAGGTAAAGATGTAACTAAAGAGGGTGACCTTAAAGTAGATGAAAAAAATCAATCATTCAGATGGACGCCTAAAAAGCCGTCAGATTTCTCATCTAAAAAGCTAAAAGTTACTGTAGCATCACAAGTAAGCAGTGAAGCAGACTTGAAGAAATGGAAAAAAGATAATAATACTTTTGAAATACCAAATACTGGATACCTTGAATTAGATGGAAAGACACTTCCAACAAATAAAGTGCCTGTATTTGTGAAGAAACATGTAGAACCTAGTGCGAAAAAATCAGTAAGTAAAAAAGATGTAGATTACGATAAAAATTATAACTATACATTAGACTATCAATTACCATTCTTTACTGATGCTGAAAGAACAAATGAAAAATCTAAAGATAAAGATCAAAATAAAGCATCTAAAAAGACTAATAATGAAAATCCTAAAGATGAATTTAAAGGTAAATATCAAAATGCATATCATACATTCACATTAGGTGATGATCTACCAAATGAACTACGTATTCAAAAAGATAAGATCAAAGTAACGGATGACAAAGGTAAAGATGTAACTAAAGAGGGTGACCTTAAGGTAGATGAAAAGAATCAATCATTCAGATGGACGCCTAAAAAGCCGTCAGATTTCTCATCTAAAAAGCTAAAAGTTACTGTAGCATCACAAGTAAGCAGTGAAGCAGACTTGAAGAAATGGAAAAAAGATAATAATACTTTTGAAATACCAAATACTGGATACCTTGAATTAGATGGAAAGACACTTCCAACGAATAAAGTGCCTGTATTTGTGAAGAAGAAAGTTAAAAGCGATATTAAAAAACATATTTTAGAAGATAACCAACTTAAAGAACACAATACATCTGATAAAGGCAAAGATATTAATTATCAACTCGACTACACATTAGGCAATGATAAAAATTATAAAAAAGTATCACTCAAAGACGATTTAGAAGACGTTGAAGATTTAAAAGGCGTTAAAGTATATTTACCAAAATCCCAAAAAGATGAATTGTCTAAGAAGGAACTTTCAGATATTCAAAATGCTTTAAAAGGTACAGATACTAAACAAGATGATATTAAGCCAGAGTCTTCAGAAGATAAGAATCAAAAAGATAGTAACGAAGATAAAAAAGGAGATGATCAAAATGAAAAAACTAACAAAGATACAGCACAAGATGAAAAAGCAAAAAATAATGATCAATCTCAAAAATCATCTCAAAAATCAGAAAGTGAAGGTTCAGATAGTCAGTCTTCCGAACAAGTAAAGGATGATGATAAATCAAATGATAATTCGTCAAAAGAACAATCTGATGAAACTGCAAACCAATCAACAGCAGATAGATCTGTAAGTGGTACAGATAGAGCTGTAAATTTACCAAAATTAGACAAATCGACAATTGATAAAATCGTTAATGATGTTAAATCAAAAACTGATCTTTCAAATGTGGATACATCAAAAATTAGAGATATCTTAAAAGGTATCGCAAAAAAAGCAGGTATTCCAACGTTGAGTGATTCAACTGTTGATAAAATCGTAGATAAGATTAAATCAAAATTAAATACTTCAGATTCATTAACTTCAAAAATTGATAAAATCGTTAATGATGTTAAGTCAAAAGTAGAAAATGCTAAACAAGGTGGCTCATCAGATAATTCGTCAAAAGATGGTACAGCAGACAATAGTAAGTCAGACAACACTTCAAAAGGTGATAGCACATCAAAAGACGACAAAACAACAAAAGATGACTCAGCAGATGACAGTAAATCAGAAGGTACTACAAAGGATGATAACAAAGATGACTCATCGTCAGATGCTACAACAAAAGACGATAGTTCAAAAGCTAAAGACGATTCTAAAACTGATGATGCTCAATCAAGCGATGCTAAACCAGAAAATGGGGATTTAGATATCACTAAATTAGGAGACTTAAACGTAGATAATGAAAAAGAAAGTTTTGAATGGACACCTAAAGAATCTAAATTATTAAAAGGTAAAAAAGTCAAAGTCCTTCTAACTTCAAAATTCAAAAAGGATGTAGACTATAAAAACTTTGCTAAAGGCGAGAAATATATCGTTCCTAATACATCTCAAATTAAGTATGACGATAAAACAGAAAACTCTAATAAGGTGGATACAGAAATACCTAAACCGAAAAAACCTGAAAATGTAGTGCCACCTAAAAAAGAAGAACCTAAAAAACCAGCACCTCAGCCACAAAAACCGACACCACCACAAAAAGCAGAAAAACCTAAGAAAGAAGAACCGAAAAAAGACTTACCAATGACAGGTACTGAAAAATCTATCGCAGGTATTATTATTGGTTCAATTCTCATCGGTGTCGCTGGTTTATCAACATATATTTATAAACGACGTCAGTCGTAAGTAATGAGTATAACGGCACGTCTATAGTGCCGTTATATATATTAAATAAATAGGGGTGATTGGATGATGATTGATTCAGAGATTGCACATGATCATAGAAGCTTAGTTTTGAATACTGAAGAATTAAGAGATCCAGAACTCGCTTACTTTAAAGAAGATTTGGAACGGCGAGATGCTTTGCTTCGAATTATGGTGCAATACAATAGAAGTTTAAGTGAAATTATGGGGTATGAGGGAGAACAGTATAAAGATGTTCAATTTTGTATTAAAGAATTGGTAGGAAATATCAATAAAATACGCGTCTTACGTGAAGTTGAAGAAATGGACTTAAAATATCACAAGGGGGAATTAAAGTTTTGAAGAAATGGATTGCTACGTTAACCTTAGGGATTACAGTCGCTACTAGTTTGTCGCCACATGTGAGTGCACAAACAATGCACTCTAAACATGATAAAGTACAAAATATTGCTGATAATCATACGACAATAAGTAAAGATGCTAAGGAAAAATCTACTCCTAAAATCAATATGTATTTAGCTACACAAGAAAACATTGACTATATTAATGATATACTGATGGGTCAAGGCTGGGATTTTGATTCCTATGCAGGTTTTCAATGTTTCGATCTTGCTAATGTCTATTGGTATCACTTATATGGTCATGGATTGAACGGTAGTTATGCTAAAGATATTCCATTTCAAAATAACTTTAGTGGAGAAGCCAGTGTTCATCGTAACACAGCATCTTTCAAAGCATATCCAGGGGACTTAGTTGTCTTTGGAAACCAATATGGACATGGTATGGGACATGTTGCAATTGTCACGAACGGTAATGTTGATGGTAATTGGAATCAATTTGAAAGTCTTGATCAAAATTGGAATAACGGGGGTGATCGGAAAGCAGAAGTTGCGCATAAGGTCGTTCATAACTACGACATAAGACAAGGTCAGATGTATTTCATTCGGTCTTATAGGTAATTAAAGAATAAAGGAGCTAGATAATATGAAAAAGACACCAATAAAAGTTTTATCAACAATATCCATCATTGGTTTAAGTACAATTACGCTAGGTCAATACCATGATGCGCAAGCAGCGACTGGAGAGAAACCACAAATTAAAGCGCCAGAACAACAAGTGCAATATGGCAAAAAATGGAATCCTTATGAAAACGTAACAGCAACAGATAAAGAAGATGGTAATTTAAACAACGAAGTCTATTATGATCCACCATATTTCACAACAACTCAACCTGGTACATATCATGTGAAATATGGCGTGTGGGATACAGATGATAACAATACTGAAACAAATCGCAACGTTACAGTATTGCCAAAAGATACTTCTTCATCTCAATCACCATCTCAACCTAAGCATGATTCTCAGCAAGGGGGTTCATCAGCACCAAGTAAGCCTGAACATGATTCAACATCAAGCAATACTGAACATCATACAACGCCATCTGATTCTATCCAACAAGGTGAACAAACACATTCGCAACAACAACCGTCAACGGAAGATACACAGCCGTCACATTCTAGTCCTAAAGAAGCTGATGCTGGATATAACCATGATGGTCAAGGGCATGCAATTAACCCACAACCGACACATGAATCTAACATAGATAATGGATACAATCACGATGCACAAGGACATGCTATCAATTCTCAACAGTCGCAAGAATCTAGCATAGATAATGGATATAACCATGACGGGAAAGGACATGCAATTAACCCACAACCGACACATGAATCTAACATAGATAATGGATACAATCACGATGCACAAGGACAACCTATTCAATCACAGCAAGACAAAAAACAAAGTGTAGACGATGGTTATAATCATGATGAACAAGGTCAATCCATTCAACCTTCACAATCACAAAACGACAATCAACAAAATGTGATACACCATAGTTCTCAAACACAAAATAATGGTAATACTGCTTCTACAAGCAACAATATGAATTCTCAACAACAACCGTCAACATCAGTTAATCCAGCAACACAGGCACATACAACAACACCTATAAAAAATAACAATGGTAAACATACTTCTGTGTCACATAACAATCATAACGCCGAAAAAACACAAAAATCATTGCCAGAATCAGGTGAAAATGATAATCAAGATAGTGTTGAACTAGGAATTGTTGCTTCTATTTTAGGAAGTTTAGCTGTTGCTTTTGGTATCAAACGTCGTCAATCTAAACAAAATTAAGAAATGAGGTAGCATAATATGAATAAACTAGGTAAAGTGACAAGTCTTGTAGGTGCTTTAACGATCGGTACTACTTTTTTATTCGGACATGGGGCGCATGCATCAGTTGCATCTTATCCATATAACGGATTAAGTAGCGCAAACTATAATACAGCAATGAATTTGAAGTCTAATGCAGGAAGTATTTCTATGCATCATGTTGAGAATCCTAAGAAATCAGGATATTCAGCTATTGGACGCGTATCTAACTATGATGGTTGGAAAGGCAAAGGAAAAGATAGCATGGGTACTGGATTCATTGTAGACGCTCATACTTACATTACGAACCTACATGTTGTTCAAAATGCGAATGGAAAGATAGCACGTTCTCAAGACGTGAGAATGGTAACAGAACGCAATGGCTCAAAACATAAGTATACTTTTAATGCATCTTCAATCAAACGTGTACCTGGAGCAGATGCAGTAATTATTCATACACGACAAGACATGAGTCGATACGTAAAACCATTAAAGTTAGCTAGTCAAAAAACAATCAATGGTTTACACAAAGGTGATCGTTTCAAAGCGCCTGGCTATGATAAATACAGTGCTTATGGAGCAACAAATGATAATACTAAACTGTGGGAAGCTCAAGGACGGTTCTTAACACCAACAACGAATGGTAAAGAAATCATGACTAAACAAATTTTCCGTTCAGGTGGATCTGGTTCACCTATGTTAACGCAAAATAATCAAGTCATAGGTATTTCTGCATATGGTTGGAACCTCAATGGTACAAGTGGCAATGAACTTGCAGGTGGTTTCAAATTCACTAATGATGTCAGACATTTCATTAAACATAATATGAAGTAATATTAGCACCTTCTCATAACTAAAATAATGGGAAGGTGCTTACTATGTCAAAAAAGAAAGGACTTAGCCATATGTAATTGGTTAGGTGGCTTCTTTTATTAGTTTACGTATTTACATAAGTAAGTACATATTGATATAATGAATATAAGGAGATGATAATTATGAATAAATCATCTGAACGCATATTCAAAAGTGGTAATAGTAAAGCAATCAGTTTAAGCAAACAAACAATCCAACTTGCTGATTTTGAAGTAGGAGATAAGGTTGAAGTATCTGAAATCAATGGTGGTTTGTTTATCAAAAAGAAAG
>VNIU01000413.1_pt1 | contig 19015 bp, 17 predicted proteins | sample 7248601 | NCBI WGS metagenome assembly VNIU01 (sample SAMN12251564, study PRJNA551026) | human skin metagenome | isolation source: skin samples from healthy patients and patients infected with Netherton Syndrome | host: Homo sapiens | place: France:Paris
CCGATGCCCCGGTGGCCACCCTCATCGCCGTCGGTCTCGGGGATGCCGCTCAGGTCGATTCGGAAACCGTGCGCCGCGCCGCCGGCGCTGCCTCCCGCGCCGCCCACGACGTGGCTAAGGCGCAGGGTGCGCCTCTGACCGTGACGACTACCCTGCCTGAATTCGGGCTGGCCCCGGCTGTCGAAGGCGTCCTGCTGGGTGGTTACCGCTACGCGGGCATCCACACCCCCGCAAATACGGGGGAAGATAAGGAAGAGTCCGCCGCGAAGGCACGCTTTGTCTTCATTACCGAAGACACTGAGGACTCCCGCGCCGAATTCGAAGCCGCTCGTATTGCCGCGGAAGCCACCGCCATGGCTCGCGACTTGGTGAATACTCCCTCCAACGAGCTGTACCCGGAGACCTACGCGGCGTTTCTGAAGAAGGAGGCCGAGGCCGTCGGCATCGAGGTGGAGCTCCTCGACGAGGTAGAGCTGTCCCGCCAGGGCTACGGCGGCATCCTCGCGGTCGGCCGTGGCTCCACCCGCCCGCCGCGGTTGGTGCGCCTGAAGTGGGCGCCGGACGCTCCCGCTAACTCGGACACCGTCGCGCTTGTGGGCAAGGGAATCACGTTCGACACCGGCGGCATTTCCCTCAAGCCTGGCTCCGGCATGTGGGACATGGTGATGGACATGGGCGGCTCCGCGGCCGTGGCCGCGGCAATCATCGCCGCCGCGCGCCTGCAGCTGCCGGTTCCCATCACCGCTACCCTGCCGTTGGCGGAAAACATGCCGTCCGGTAGCGCTACCCGCCCGGGCGACGTCATTACCCACTACGGCGGGATCACCTCCGAGATCCTCAACACCGATGCGGAGGGCCGCGTCGTCTTGGCCGACGCCATTGCGCGTGCCTGTGAAGACGATCCGACTTTCCTCATCGACACCGCCACGCTCACCGGTGCGCAGATGGTGGCTTTGGGCGATCGCACCGCCGGTGTCATGGGCACCGACGAGTTCCGCGATCAGGTTGCTGCCACGGGGCGCTCCGTGGGAGAGAGCGCCTGGGCGATGCCGCTGTTGGAAGAGCACGAGGAGGACGTGAAGTCCGCCGTGGCGGACATCCGCAACATCAACGCCAAGCGGGAAGGCGGCATGGAATACGCCGCCACTTACCTGAGCCGGTTTGTGGGCGACGAAGTCGATTGGGCTCACATCGACGTCGCCGGACCGGCGTGGAACGGCGGCGGCCCCCGTGGCTACCACCCGAAGCGCGCCACGGGCGTTCCTACCCGCACCATCCTCGCTACCCTGCGCAAGATCGCGGACCGCGACGCCGCAGAATAAGTAGTTAAAACGCCGGACCGGGGTTTTCGCCGCGCTCGAAACGGGCGCGGCGTTCGCGTTGTTCGCGCCGTTTGCGCAGGATGCGGTCGCGTTCCATCTTTTCCCGCATGCGTTGGGGATAACCGGTTTCTTCGACGTCGTAGACCGGGCATCCGAGTAACCGGGCAAGCGCGTCGATTCCCCGCGGCCCGCCAATGGGCCGGCGGATGAAATCGCCTTCTTCGTCAATAAGCACGACCGACATCTCGTTGATCACGGTCTCCGGCTCGACGAATGCTTCCACGAATGCGCGCCCCGCCGCCCATCGACGAAGAGCGTGCGCATCGGCTTCGCGGATGGTGTCACCGGGAGCCCGCGGCGGGCGCAGTGGGGACTTTGCGGAGCGACGGAAGAAGTTGAACACGGGGTATCAGTCTATAGCCGTGACCTCGCGGGGAAGCGCCTACACCATTGCGGCGCGGAGTAAGTTGGTGACCTGTAAGATAGTCCTGAACCTTCCGTATTATTTTCCGACGTTAGAGGAGTCTTAACACTCATGGCGCACTCCGTTGAAATGCCCGAGCTGGGCGAATCCGTTACCGAAGGCACCATTACCCAGTGGCTGAAGGAAGTCGGCGACACCGTTGAAGCCGACGAGCCGTTGCTCGAGGTCTCCACCGACAAGGTCGATACCGAGGTTCCCTCCCCTGTTTCCGGCACCCTCCTGGAGCTGAAGGCCGACGAGGATGACACCGTCGACGTCGGCTCCGTTATCGCCGTGATCGGCGACGCTGACGAAAAGGACGAGAACTCCGACAGCGACGACGCCGAAGACGACTCCGCTGCCGAGGAGAAGGACGCAGACTCGTCCGACAAGGATTCTGCGGACGAAGACAAGCCTGCAAAGAAGAAGTCTTCCGGTTCCGCCTCCGGCACCAACGTCGAGATGCCGGAGCTCGGTGAGTCCGTCACCGAGGGCACCATTACCCAGTGGCTGAAGGAAGTCGGCGACACCATCGAGGTCGACGAGCCGCTGCTCGAGGTCTCCACCGACAAGGTCGACACCGAGGTTCCGTCCCCGGTCGCAGGTACCTTGCTCGAGATTAAGGCTGAAGACGACACCGTCGACGTCGGCGCGGTCATCGCTGTGGTTGGCGACGGCGACGCTGCTGCAGACGAATCCGACGACTCCTCCGCTGATGAATCTGACGAGGCTGACGAGGCAGATGAGGACTCCAAGGCGTCCGAGTCCAAGGACACTGAGTCGAAGGATTCCGAAAAGGAAGAGTCCAGCTCCGCATCCGAGTCTGGCTCCGATAAGGGCTCCAGCGAAGGTTCTTCCGACGTGACCATGCCGGAGCTCGGCGAGTCCGTCACCGAGGGCACCATTACCCAGTGGCTGAAGGAAGTCGGCGACGAGGTCTCCGTCGACGAGCCGCTGCTCGAGGTCTCCACCGACAAGGTCGACACCGAGGTCCCGTCCCCGGTCGCCGGCGTTCTGCAGGAAATCCTGGCCGAGGAAGACGACACCGTCGACGTCGGCGATGTCATCGCCCGCATTGGCGATGGCGCGGCGCCGTCCAAGGACGAGAAGAAGTCCGACGACGACGACGCTGAGTCCAAGGACGCTGACAAGAAGGACGACTCCGAAGAGAAGGTCGAAAAGACCGAAGAGTCCAGCGACCAGGAAAAGGCCAAGGACGTCGACGCCGAGGACGAAAAGTCTGCGGAAAAGGCGGACGATAAGAAGTCATCTGCCAAGGTGAACAACGGCGATAACGTCCCGTACGTCACCCCGCTGGTGCGCAAGCTGGCGGAAAAGCACAGCGTCGACCTCTCCTCCGTTGAGGGCACCGGCGTGGGCGGACGCATCCGCAAGCAGGACGTGCTCGTCGCCGCTGGTGAGGGCGAGGCCCCGCAGGGCTCCGGCAAGTCCGAGAAGGACGCCGGCCCGCGCGCCAACTGGTCCACCAAGTCGGTCGACCCGGCCAAGCAGGAACTCATCGGCACCACCCAGAAGGTCAACCGCATTCGCGAGATCACCGCGAAGAAGATGGTCGAGTCCCTGCAGGTGTCCGCGCAGCTGACCCACACCCAGGAAGTCGACATGACCGCCATCGCGGCGCTGCGTAAGGAAGCGAAGCAGGCGTTCATCGACAAGCACGGCGCCAACCTCTCCTACCTGCCGTTCATCGTGAAGGCCACCGTCGAGGCGCTGGTCTCCCACCCGAACGTCAACGCGTCCTACAACCCGGACACCAAGGAGATGACCTACCACGAGGACGTCAACGTCGCTATCGCCGTTGACACCGAGCGTGGCCTGCTCACCCCGGTCATCCACAAGGCGCAGGACATGTCCCTGCCGGAGATTGCCAAGGCGATTGTTGAGCTGGCCGATAAGGCCCGCAACAACAAGCTGAAGCCGAACGATCTCACCGGTGCTACCTTCACCGTGACCAACATCGGCTCCGAGGGCGCGCTGCTGGACACCCCGATCATGGTGCCGCCGCAGGCCGGCATCCTGGGCACCGGCGTCATCACCAAGCGCCCGGTGGTTGTCACCGAGGACGGCCAGGACGCCATCGCCATCCGCCAGATGTGCTACCTGCCGTTCACCTACGACCACCAGGTCGTGGACGGTGCGGACGCCGGTCGCTTCGTGACCACCATTAAGGACCGCCTGGAGACCGCAAACTTCGAGTCTGACCTCGAGCTCTAACCGTTCCTGACGGCCCTGCCCCAGGGCCCGGCATCGATTGCGTGCAGTACGCGCTCGGTGCCGGGCCCCTTTTTGTGTTTGCAGCGCCACCCGCGCCCTCCTCGCCACTCCCCCCTCACGCCTCTCGGTGCCCGTTGGGGCGGGAGCACCGAGCGTGTGAACAAAACGGCTTCGAGCGGCAACTGTGAGCCATATACTTGATTAGGTATGGCTTAATCCGCCGCAATGCAAGGAGTTCAGACACATGGAATTTATCTCCCGCCACCTCGGACCGGATGCAGCTGAGCGCGAGGAAATGCTCGCTGAAGTCGGCTACGACTCCGTCGAGGACCTAGTGAAGACCGCCATCCCCGACTCCATCCAGGCAGAGAATCTGCCTGACTTGCCGGAAGCGCTGACGGAAACTGCCGCGCAGGAACGCCTGCGCGAGTTGGCCAGCCGCAACACGGTGCTGAAGTCCTTTTACGGCCAGGGCTACTCCGACACCATCACCCCAGCGGTCATCCGCCGCGGCCTGCTGGAGGATCCAGGCTGGTACACCGCCTACACGCCGTACCAGCCGGAGATTTCCCAGGGGCGTTTGGAAGCGCTGTTGAACTTCCAGACCATGATCCAGGATCTCACCGGGCTGCCGGTGGCTAACGCCTCGCTTCTCGATGAAGCCAGTGCCGTCGCCGAGGCGGTCGGGCTCATGTCGCGCGCGGTGAAGAAGGGACGCCGCGTCGTGCTGGACTCCCGCCTCCACCCGCAGGTTCTTGCCGTCGCCGCCGAACGCGCCCGGGCGATCGAGCTCGAGGTGGAAATTACCGACGCCTCGCAGGGCATCGTCGGCGAAGACATCGTAGGCGTCGTCGTCGCCTACACGGGTACTAAGGGCGAGATCGCCGACCCGACGAAGGCGATCAAAGAGGCCCACGAGCGCGGGGCGCTGGCCGCAGTCGTGGCCGACCCGCTGTCCCTGGTGCACCTGAAGTCCCCGGGCGATCTCGGCGCCGACATCGCGGTCGGCTCCACCCAGCGTTTCGGTGTGCCGCTCTTCTTCGGCGGCCCCCACGCCGCCTACATCGCGGTGGCCGAGAAGCGCAAGCGACAGATCCCCGGCCGTATCGTGGGCGTATCCGTTGATGCACAGGGCCGGCCCGCGTACCGCTTGGCACTGCAGACCCGTGAACAGCACATCCGCCGCGAGCGCGCCACCTCCAACATCTGCACCGCGCAGGCGCTTCTGGCCAACGTCGCGTCCATGTACGCCGTCTACCACGGGCCGCGGGGACTTCGGGACATCGCCAAGCGCGTGCACTCCCTCGCCGCTTCCTTCCACGCCGCCGTCAAGGCAGCGGGCAATGACACCGTGGCAGACGCATTCTTCGACACGGTGACCGTCACCGGAGTGAACGCGGCGCAGATCGCGCAGGAGCTACAGGGCAAGGGCTACCTCGTGCGCACCATCGGGGACGACGAGGTCTCGGTGTCCTTCGGCGAGTCCGCCACCGCCGCCGACGTGGAAGTACTGGCAGCGGCGTTCGGCGCCACGAACGTTGACGCAACGGGGGCGAACACTGGCGATGTCGTTCCGGCGGAGCTCACCCGCGACGACGACATCCTGACCCACGACATCTTCAATTCCATCCATTCCGAGACGCAGATGATGCGCTACCTGCGCAAGCTCTCGGACAAGGACCTTGCGCTGGATCGCTCGATGATCCCGCTGGGTTCGTGCACCATGAAGCTCAACCCGGTGGCGGCCATGGAACCGATTTCTTGGCCGGAATTCGCCAACATCCACCCCTTTGCCCCGGAAGAGACCACTGCGGGCTGGCGCGAGCTCATCGCCGAAATCGAGGGTTGGCTCGCCGAACTGACCGGCTACGCCAAGGTGTCCATCCAGCCGAACGCGGGCTCCCAGGGCGAGTTGTCGGGTCTTCTGGCCATCCGCCGCTACCACGTGGCCAACGGCGATAACGAGCGTGACATCATCCTGATTCCGGCATCGGCGCACGGTACGAACGCGGCCTCGGCGACGCTGGCAAACCTGCGCGTCGCCGTGGTCAAGACGGCAGATGACGGTTCCATTGATACCGCTGACCTGGACGAGAAGATCGCGCAGCACGGCGAGCACATCGCCGGCATCATGATCACCTACCCGTCCACCCACGGCGTGTTCGACCCGGAGGTCCGCGAGGTGTGCGAGAAGGTCCACGCCACCGGCGGTCAGGTCTACATCGACGGAGCGAACATGAACGCGCTGTCGAGCTGGACGCAGCTGGGCAAGATCGGCGGCGACGTCTCCCACCTCAACCTACACAAGACGTTCACCATCCCGCACGGTGGCGGCGGCCCGGGTATCGGCCCGGTGGCGGTTGCTCAGCACCTCGTGCCGTTCCTGCCGAGCGACGCTGCGGACCCGTCGGTAAACCCGGCCGAGCCCGCCCCGGTGGGAACGGGTGTGCCCATTACTGCTGCGCACTACGGTTCCGCCGGCGTCTTGCCGATCTCGTGGGCGTATTTGGCCATGGCCGGAGCCGAGGGCCTCAAGCAGGCCACCGCGCACGCCATTCTCGGCGCCAACTACGTCGCTCACCGACTCAACGACTCCTTCCCCGTGCTCTACACGGGCAACAAGGGGCTCGTGGCCCACGAGTGCATCCTTGACCTGCGCGAGCTCACAGATGCTTCGGGTGTGACGGCCGCCGACGTGGCCAAGCGCCTCATCGACTTCGGTTTCCACGCCCCCACCCTGGCCTTCCCGGTCGCGGGCACGCTGATGTTCGAGCCGACCGAATCGGAAGACCTCGGGGAGCTGAAGCGCTTCATCGAGGCGATGGAGACCATCCGCGCGGAGATTCAGGAAATTATCGACGGCAAGGTTGCCTACGAAGACTCGGTCATCCACCACGCCCCGTTCACGGCCGAGTCCGTCTCCAGCGACTCCTGGGACTATGCCTTCGGCCGCGAGAAGGCCTCCTGGGCCGTGGACTCCCTGCGCAACTACAAGTACTTCCCGCCGGTGCGCCGCATCGACGAGGCCTACGGCGACCGCAACCTCGTGTGCGCCTGCCCGCCGCCGGAGGCTTTCGAGTTCTCCTCGCCGGCAACGGACGACTCCCCTGCCGATAACTAACCGAAACGGAAGGATCTACTTTCACCATGTCTGACCTACTGCACTCGCCGCTGCATGCAGAGCACGAGAAGCTGGGCGCTAGTTTCACCGCCTTCGGCCCCTGGAATATGCCGCTGAAGTACGACAACGAGCTCGAAGAGCACCGCGCCGTTCGCACCTCCGTCGGCCTGTTCGACCTTTCCCACATGGGCGAAATCTGGGTCAACGGCGCCGACGCCGCGAAGTTTTTGTCTTACGCGTTCATCTCCAACTTCGAGCCGCTCAAGGTGGGTAAGGCGAAGTACTCGATGATCGCCGCAGAAGACGGCGGGATTATCGATGACCTCATTACCTACCGCATCGAGGACGAGAAGTTCCTCGTCGTCCCCAACGCCTCCAACGCCGAGACGGTTTTCGCAGCGCTGGAAGAACGCGCGGCCGACTTCGATGTGGACCTGAAGGACGAATCGCGCGACGTCGCGCTCATCGCAGTGCAGGGCCCGAAGGCCGTGGAGGTCCTCGTACCGCTGGTCGAGGACAACAAGCAGGACGCGGTGACAGAGCTGCCCTACTACGCCGCGACGCTGGGCAAGGTCGCCGGCAAGTTCGCCGTCATTGCCCGAACCGGTTACACCGGCGAGGACGGCTTCGAGCTCATCGTTTACAACTCCGACGCCAAGGAACTGTGGGACGAGCTACTCAAGGCGGGCGCGGAGTACGACATCAAGCCGTGTGGACTCGCCGCCCGCGACTCGTTGCGCCTCGAGGCTGGGATGCCGCTTTACGGAAACGAGCTCTCCCGCGACATCACCCCGGTCGAAGCCGGGATGTCCCGCGCGTTTGCAAAGAAAGAGGCCGACTTCGTAGGCGCGGACGTCATTCGCCAGCGCGCCGCGGAAGGCCCGGCGGTTGCCATCACGGGGCTAGAGTCCGACCAGCGCCGCGCCGCCCGCGGGGGCGCAGAGGTCTACGTCGGGGACAAGAAGGTCGGCGCCGTCACCTCCGGGCAGCCGTCTCCCTCGCTGGGCCACCCAGTGGCCTTGGCACTGATCGATACCGCGGCAAACCTCAAGCCCGGCGATGAGGTCGAGGCGGACATCCGCGGCAAGCGCTACCCCTTCACGGTGACGGAAACGCCGTTTTACAAACGCGAAAAGTAAAACTAGCTAAGATTATGCGCGGATAAGTCACCTATCTATTCCCCTCCACCGGCAGGTGGCCCGCGCATGACGTCTGGAAAGGATAAGACGATGTCGAATCTTCCCGAGAACTACGCCTACTCCGAGGATCACGAGTGGATCAACGCCTCCGCCGATGAGGATCTCGCCGGCAAGACCGTGCGCGTCGGCATCACCTCTGTGGCCACCGACCGCCTCGGCGAGGTCGTCTTCGCCGAGCTGCCGGAAGTCGACGACACCATCACCGCTGGCGAGCAGGCCGGTGAGGTGGAGTCCACCAAGTCCGTCTCCGACCTCTACGCCCCGGTGTCCGGCACCGTGACCGCGGTCAACGAAGACGTCCACGATGACTACGCCGTCATCAACAACGACCCGTTCGGCGAGGGCTGGCTCTACGAGGTCGAGGTCTCTGAGGCCGGCGAGCTGTCCAACGCCGCTGACTACGCCGCCGCCAACGGCCTGTAAATTCGCGTTCTGCCTGCACGCAGGCGCACCCACCTTTCGCGGGCGGGCGGGGAACTCCCACTGTAAGGGAATTTTCCCGCCCGCCCGTTGCGTTGCACTCGGTAACGCGAGTAAACCCTGCAGCCCGCGCAGCGATAGTGCGCTGCCACAGCAACCCCTTGGAGCCTCATGACTGATAACAACCGCCCGCGGGTGGAAAAGCCCACCACCGCCCCGCGCGATCCGTTCTTCCCGGCTGAAAAATCGATTCGCGCGGATGCGGATCCGCTGCAGATCCGCCGCTTGGGCCGGATGGATTACCGCGAGGCGTGGGATCTCCAAGCCGACCTCGCCGCCCAGCGCGCCCGCGGCGACATTTCAGACACGCTCTTGGTGGTCGAGCACCCGAACATCTACACCGCGGGCAAGCGCACCCAGCCCAGTGATATGCCCACCAATGATCTGCCGGTTATCACCGTGGATCGCGGCGGGCGCATCACTTGGCACGGCGAGGGGCAGCTGGTGGTCTATCCCATCGTCAAGCTGGCGCAGCCCATCGACGTGGTGGATTACGTCCGCCGCCTCGAAGAGGCCACCATCCACACCGTGCGGCAGCTCGGAGTGACCTCCGCCGGGCGTGTCGATGGCCGCTCGGGCGTGTGGGTGCCTTCCACCACCCCGGCCGCCGACCCGCAGGCCCCGACGCGTGACCGGAAGATCGCGGCACTGGGGATCCGCATTACCCGCGGGGTAACCATGCACGGGCTGGCGCTCAACTGCGATAACACCCTCGAGTATTACGACTACATCGTCGCCTGCGGGATTGACGATGCCGACGTGACCACCCTGTCGCTGGAAACCGGCCGGCACATCGGGATGTCGGAGGCAGAGCCGCTGCTTCTCGATGCCTTGGCGGACGCCCTCGACGGCCGCATGATCGTCGCGGACCACACGTTCGCCTCAGCCCCCGATCCGACGAAGGTGGACAACGCGCGCCGGCGCAAGCGCGACCAGCGGAATTAGTAACTCTATCCAGCATTTAGACCCAATGATGAGTAAAGCGTAGTGTGATCGACGTGACTGTTAAGCCTGAAGGACGCAAGCTTCTCCGCATTGAGAAGAAGAATTCGGAATCGCCCATCGAGCAAAAGCCACGGTGGATCCGTAACCAGGTGCGCACCGGCCCGGGTTACGAGGACATGAAAAACCGCGTGCGCGGGGCCAACCTGCACACGGTCTGCCAGGAGGCAGGGTGTCCGAATATCCACGAATGCTGGGAGTCCCGCGAGGCCACCTTCCTCATCGGCGGTAACTTCTGCTCCCGCCGTTGCGACTTCTGCGATATTAAAACCGGCAAGCCGGATCCGCTCGACCGCGATGAGCCGCGCCGAGTCGCGGAAAACATCCAGGAGATGGACCTAAACTACACCACTATTACCGGTGTGACCCGCGATGATCTGCCCGACGAGGGTGCCTGGCTATACGCGGAGATCGTGCGCAAGATCCACGAATTGAACCCGCACACCGGCGTGGAAAACCTCACCCCGGACTTCTCGGGCAAGCCGGATCTGCTGGAAGAGGTCTTCGAGGCGCGCCCCGAGGTCTTCGCGCACAACCTGGAGACCGTGCCGCGCCTTTTCCGTCGCATCCGCCCGGCGTTCCGCTACGAGCGCTCGCTCGACGTTATCCGCCAGGCCCACGACTTCGGCCTTATCACCAAGTCCAACCTCATCCTCGGTATGGGCGAGACACAGGAAGAGATCGAGGAAGCGCTGAAGGACCTGCGTTCGGCAGGCTGTGACATCATCACCATTACGCAGTACCTGCGCCCCGGCCCGCGCTTCCACCCGATCGAGCGCTGGGTCCGCCCGGAGGAATTCGTCGCCCACGCCAAGCTGGCCAAGATCTTGGGCTTCGGCGGCGTCATGTCCGGCCCACTGGTGCGTTCGTCCTACCGCGCCGGCCGCCTGTACGTACAGGCGATGGAAAAGCGCGGCTTGGAGCTGCCGGACAACCTCAAGCACTTGGCCGAGACCTCTCAGGGCGCCACCGCCCAGGAGGCATCGACCCTGCTGGACAAGTACGGCCCCACCAAGGAAACCCCGGTGACCTCGCGGGCGAAGAACTCCTCCAAGGGGTCCGAGAAGGGTGCCGGCCAGACGCCGAAGAAGCCGTCGGCCATCACCGCTATCCGCTAAGGCTCGTGCCTGTAGACACAACGTTTTCCATTCCCCCACCCCTCCTTTAAGGTGTAAGACATGGCAAAAGGCGAAGATAAGGCCGCGGTAAAGGCGGCGAAGAAACGCGAAAAGCTGGCCAAGCGCGAGCGCAACAAGCAGCAGCGTTCCCAGATGTGGCAAGCGTTCAAAATGCAGCGCAAGCAGGACAAGGCGCTGATCCCGCTGATGCTGGCCGCAATCTTGGGCGTCGGCCTTGTCTTCTTCCTCATCGGTCTGTTGTTCCACGGCCAGTGGTTCATGCTGCCCATCGGCCTGGTCATTGGCTTTGCCTTGGCGATGTTCATCTTCACCCGCCGCCTCGAGCGCGACATGTACAAGCAGGTCGAGGACAAGCCGGGCGTCGCCGGTTGGGCACTCGAACAGCAGCTGCGCAACACCATGGGTGTGGCGTGGAAGGTCGAGCCGGGCGTCGGAGTGACCAAGCAGCAGGATCTGGTGCACCGCGTCATCGGTAACCCGGGCGTCATCTTCGTCGGGGAAGGCGACCAGAAGCGCCTGCGCCCCACGATCAACCAGATGAAAAAGCGCGTGGACAAGCTCGTGGCCAACGTGCCCGTCTACGAGGTCTTTGTCGGCCACGGTGAGGGCGAGGTGCCGGTAAGCAAGCTGCGCAGCCACATCATGCGTCTGCCGCGCAATTACAACAAGGATGAGGTCTACGAGACCGCGCGCCGCATTGAGGCGATGGATGCTCTTCCGGGCCAGATGCCGGGCATGCCCAAGGGCCCGATGCCGCAGCAGGCTAAGAACCCGGCCGGCATGAACCGCCGGATGCGCCGGGCAGCCGCGCGGCAGAACAAAAAGAAGTAGGGACTAACTCCCTACACGTGCAAAAAGGGGCGGGCCACTAAAGGCCCGCCCCTTTTTCTTATGCGTTGATAACCACCGTGCCGGTGGCACGGTCGTGGATTCCGCGGCCATCCGAGTCCACCATCGCAGCCGGGAAGAAGAACGCGGTCAGGATGGTGCGCACAGCCGCGCGCCAGAAACCGACGCGCTCGCCGGGGTTATCCAGCCGGGCCACGCCCATGCCGAGCGCCATCATTCCCGGGGTGCGCGCAAACAGCCAGCCGGTGAGGATGCCGAGAAGCACCCAGACCAGGTAGCCGACGAGCGCTTGGCCGCCGAAGGCCGGTGTGAGGTGAACGATCAGGCTGGCGACCAGCGCGGCCAGGATCCAGTCGATGAGCACGGCGAGTGCGCGCCTGCCCACGGGGGCGAGGGAGCCGGAACCGCTTTGCGGTAACCCCAGCTTCTCCCCCGGCCAGCGGGCTGGCGCGTCGGGGTCTTCGTATTCTCCCGGGATGTTTGGGCCGTCGAGCCACGTGCGCTTCGGTTGAGCCATACCCCTTAACTTAGCGCGCGCGAAACGCCGCGCGAAAAGCGGACTCCGGGATTCCTGTGAGACGCGGCGGGACTAGTACCCTAGGAAAAAGAAGCATTTCCGCGACACCCCTCAAGGAGCCATTGTGTCCTTCGAAACCGTCCAGGACGTCGTCAAATTCATCGCCGATGAAGACGTGGAGTTCGTCGATATCCGGTTCACGGACGTCCCCGGCAGCGAGCACCACTTCACCATCCCGGCCTCCGAGTTCACCGAGGACGCTGCGGAGGAAGGCCTCGCTTTCGACGGTTCGTCGATTCGTGGATTTACCACTATCGAAGAATCCGACATGACCCTTCTGCCGGATGTGAAGACTGCGGGCATCGACCAGTTCCGCACGGCCAAGACGTTGAACATGAAGTTCTTCGTCCACGATCCGTTCACCCTGGAGCCGTTCTCCCGCGATCCGCGCAACATCGCGCGCAAGGCCGAGGAGTACCTGGTCTCGACGGACATCGCCGATACCTGCAACTTCGGCGCGGAGGCCGAGTTCTACGTCTTCGATTCGGTGCGCTACCAGACGGACACGCACGCACAGTTCTACTCGGTTGATTCCGACGAGGGCTGGTGGAACCGCGGCGCGGAGGCCACGACGGATGGCTTCCGCAATTTGGGCTACAAGAACCGCCTGAAGGGCGGCTATTTCCCCGTCGCACCGTACGACCAGACGGTCGAGCTGCGCGACCAGATGGCGCAGAACCTGAAGCAGGCCGGGTTCCAGCTGGAGCGCTTCCACCACGAGGTGGGCACCGGCGGCCAGCAGGAGATCAACTACCGCTTCAACACCCTGCTGCACGCGGCCGATGACATTCAGGATTTCAAGTACATCATCAAGCAAACCGCGAACCTGAACGGCAAGACCGCCACCTTCATGCCGAAGCCGCTCGCCGGTGACAATGGCTCCGGCATGCACGCGCACCAGTCGCTGTGGAAGGACGGCACGCCGCTGTTCCACGACGAAACCGGGTACGCCGGCCTGTCCGACATGGCGCGCTACTACATTGGCGGCATCCTCGCCCATGCTGGCGCGGTCTGCGCGTTCACCAACCCGACGCTAAACTCCTACCACCGTCTCGTGCCGGGCTTCGAGGCTCCGATCAATCTCGTGTACTCGCAGCGCAACCGGTCGGCGGCTATCCGCATCCCGATCACCGGTTCCAACCCGAAGGCTAAGCGCATCGAGTTCCGCGCGCCGGACCCGTCAGGCAACCCGTACCTGGGATTTGCCGCCATGCTCATGGCCGGCATCGACGGCATCAAGAACCGCATCGAGCCGCACGCCCCAGTGGACAAGGACCTTTACGAGCTCCCGCCGGAAGAGGCCGCCTCCATCCCGCAGGCGCCGACCTCCCTGGACGCCTCCCTCAAGGCGCTGGAAGGCGACATGGACTTCCTCACCGAGGGCGACGTGTTCACCGAGGACCTCATCGAGTCCTACATCCAGTACAAGACGAAGCACGAGATCACTCCTGCGCGCCTCGCACCGACGCCGCAGGAGTTCGAGATGTACTTCGACTGCTAAACGCCGCTAGGTCAGAAATGGCCTAGCGCTTGCGGTAACCCATCCGCGGCTTGAAAGCCGCGGGGTGCCGCATCTGGGCCACGCCATCGGCAATGCACAGCCGAGCCCGGCGGTCGACGGAGTCCGGCAGCTGGGCCACGGAGAACCACTGGGCCTCCGTGTTTTCCTCGTCGCTGATGACCGGCTCGGCATCGTGAGGCACGGACAGACGCATCGTGGTGTCCATGAACAGGCACTCGTCGCCGTTGGGGTAGGTCACCGGCCCCACTTTGCCCACGCCGAGGAGAGCTTCCACCGTGGCGTCGAGTCCAACTTCCTCCTTGGTCTCACGCACGGCGGTCTCGGAAACCTCTTCACCTGGCTCACAGATCCCGGCGACCGGGGTCCACCTACCGTTGTCGGCACGCTTGACTAGGAGCACCTTGGGCACCTCCCAGATCGGCGCGCCCGCGGGTACCGACCGGAGGATGATCGCGGTGCAGGCGGGGAGGAAGAGTTGCTTGTTCCCCACGTGCTCGCGGAGATCGAGGATGTAGTCAGGAGTAGGCATCAGGCGGCCTCGTTTTCTACGAGGTGGCCGGCAGTCTCGCCCAACTGGTCCTCGATGACGCGCTGCACGTCCACGATCGGGGTAAAGGACAGGCCGATGTCGCGATCGGCCGTGCACTCCTCATCGTCGCCGAGTTTCTCGGTGGTGCCGGAAACGATACCGACAATGACGCGCATTCCGTCCACGTCGGTGTAGACGGGTCCGCCAGAGTCGCCCGTCTTCGCGCACATGTGGGCGCGCGCAGAGGTCGACTCGAGTTTTTCTTCCTTTGTGTTCAGCGTCCCCTTTTCCTTATCCCCGGTGACCTTCCCGCAGGTGATATCGGTGCTGCGCCCCAGCTTGCACACCTCGTCGGGCAATTTCCGCAGGCTCTCGGCGACGGCCGTGTCTGAGTACGACGGGGTGTAGTACTCGGCGTCTCCCGTCAGCTCGATGAGAGCGACGTCGAGGTCGTGGGACTCCCCCGCGTACAGGTCGGAGTAGACGACATGCCCGATGGGTTCGGCCGGGTATTTGAACTTGCGGTTTTCCTGCCCTGCCCACACGGTGTCGCCTTCCTTTCCGCAGTGCGATGCCGTGACCGCGTACTTCCGGCCATCCGGCAGGCTAAAGGAGTAGGCGGCGCTGCACACCTGAAAGTTGAAGTACTCACCCGGTGTTGGTTCTTCCGGTGAGATATCCAGTGCCGTGCCCGGCGGCAGGGGTGACTCATCCGGGACAATATAGCTGTCCTTTTCGCCGCTGACCGCGCCGAAGCCGTCCTTGTCGGGCTCGAAAGACTTATCTGCCGAGCCGGTGCCGGCATCGGAAGCCGTGCTTGCCGATGTCTCCCCGGCCCCACCTTTCCCCGCGTGATCAGCGGGATCCGACGTGGCCGCGGGGCCGGCGGAATCGGTGCCGTCCGCGTTCGAGGCGCCGTTTTCATCGCCAATCGTGCAGCCGCCAACCAGCATGGAACCGGCGAGGACGGAGGCGGCCAGCAGGCGACCTGCCACGCGGCGCGCTGCTGTTTTGTGCGGGCTAATCAACGTCATCGCCTCCGGAGTGCTCGCTGTCAGCTGCATCTGCCGCGTTGTCGCTATCGGATTGCGCGGCCGCGCGCATGTCACGGAGGAATTTCTCCGGATCGAACTCGGTGAAGTAGTCCGGACCGGCAAACTGCTCCTGGCCCATGCGTGTTACACCTCCGTGTTGTCGATTGATTGCATGATGAAGTCTTTCACAGCCGCCGCATCGTTGGGCATCTCGGTGACGTAGCGGCCGCCCTCCATGATGTGGGCGAAGCGCTCGGGAGCGTCCGGATCGTGCCCGACGGCTGCCCGGATGGTCTCGGTGAACTTGACCGGCAGGGCCGTTTCCATACACATGATCGGGGTCTGGACCCCGGCATCCTGGGCAGCGCGGGCCGCCTTAATGCCATCGGCGGTATGCGGGTCGACCACGACCCCGTAGGCGTTGGCGACGTCCCTAATTGTCTGCAGACGATCCGCGTGGTGGGAGGAGGCGGAGAAGAAACCGTACTTTTCCGCCGCGGCATCGAGAAGCTCGGCTGGCAGGGTGAACCCGCCCTTTTTCACCTGGTGGGCGAAAAGGTCTGCGGTGCGCTCCGCGTCGCGGCCAACGAGGTCGAAGACGAAGCGTTCGAAGTTCGACGCGCGCGAGATGTCCATCGACGGCGAGGACGTCGCCACCGTCTCCGCGGCGCTGCGGGGGCGGTAATTTCCGGTGCGGAAAAATTCATCGAGTACGTCATTCTCGTTGGTCGCCACGATGAGGCGGTCGACCGGCAGGCCCATTTGCTTGGCGATGTGCCCCGCGCACACGTTGCCGAAGTTGCCCGTCGGTACGGCGAACGACACCCGCTGTTCGGCGGCGGGGCGCGAGCTATCGGTAGCGCGTAACCAGGTCAAAAAGTAGTAGACCACCTGGGCCATCAGCCGCGCCCAGTTGATGGAGTTGACCGCCCCGATTCGGTAATTCGCTTTGAACTCCGCGTCGGAGGAGACCGCCTTAACCACGTCCTGGCAGTCGTCGAAGACGCCGTCGAGAGCGATGTTGAAGATGTTCGGATCCTTCAGCCCGAACATCTGCGCCTGTTGGAACGGCGTCATGCGGCCGGCCGGGGTGAGCATGAAGACGCGGATATTGTCCCTGCCCCGCATCGCGTACTCGGCCGAGGAGCCGGTATCACCCGACGTGGCGCCCAAAATATTGAGGCTTTCGCCGCGGCGGCCCAGTTCGTATTCAAAAAGCTCCCCGAGCAGCTGCATCGCCATGTCCTTGAACGCGGCGGTCGGTCCTTGGGATAAGTGGCCGAGCAACAGGCCATCGCCAAGCGCGGTCACGGGTGCGATATCCGGGGTGTCGAATACGGGCTCGCGATACGCCCGCCGCGTCAACCTCGCCACGTCCTCAGCGGGGATGTCATCAATGAACAGCGTGCAGATCTCGGCGGCGACGGCAGCGTAGCCATCCGTGTGGAGAAGCTCGCGCCAGGTGTCCAGCTGCGCGGAATCCACCTGCGGGTAGGTCTCGGGGACGAACAGGCCCCCGTCGGGGGCTAGACCGCCGAGCAGGATATCCGTAAAGCTAGCGGGAATGCGCTGCGGATCTCGCGTTGAAATGTAATACACGAAGACACAGCTTACTGGTCCGGCGACTGCAAGATAACCGCTTCGACCGGAGCATCGACCAAGCCGGAGTCGTACGCCTTTAACACCGCGTCGGCTTCCTCCGCCGTGATTTCCCCGCCGTGCGTTGCCTCCCGCAAGTTGTCGACGAGGTGCTGACGGGTGGCCACCGTGTCCACCGTGCGCCCGGATTCATCGGCAGTAAACGCGCCTTGCGGCAGACCCATTGCACGGGCTAGTTCCGCCAGTGCCGAGTCGTTGGTGGAATCTTCGGGGTTGCGACGATCGATCTGTGAGCCGCTGAGCACCTCTTCGACCGTCTTGGCGTTTTTCGGTTTAGCCGGCGGCTGGAGCATGATGACCAGCACCACGAGCAGCGCGATGACCGCCGCGCCGCCCACAACCCACGGCCAACGGATGGGCCGGGATCGCAGGCGCGGTCGCCGGACAGAAGTCCGCGCGCGGACTGGGCGCACGACGGCCGCGGTCTCACCACTGTCCGGAAAGCGTTCTTCCCGCGTGGCGTTGGGCGTGCTCACTGGTCGTCGTCCTCCACGTCGAAGTGACCGAACGGGCCGTTATGACCGGAGTGACCAGTGTGCGGGCCGAATCCCCCGGTCGGGCGCGGCGGTTCCTGTTTGCCGGTCAGAATGTCGACGACGGACTTGATGGCGGCCTCCCCCACCGGCCCGACGGGATTGCGGGATCCGCGGGAATTGCGCGGGCCCGGCGCGTCGTGGTGGGCCGGCTGTGGTCCGCGATCCCCGCCGTGGCGCGGGCCGTGGTGAGGCAGATTCTGGTGCCCCGCCGATTCCGGCTTGTCGATGGTGATGTGCAACGTGCTGCCCTCAAGCGAGAGCTGGGCGTCCGGCTTGACGCCGGCGGCCTGCGCAGCCGTGATCACAGCGGTGAGATCCGCAAACGTGGCGTCAGAAATATCAACAGACAGCGTTAAAGCCATGGGAATATGCCTCCTTTGTCTTGCTGACCGCAAGGATAAAACACGCACCTTTAGTCGTGCTCGAAAGATTCTGGCTCTCCCCAGAAGACTTCATCGACGATGCGTCGCGCGTGCCGGGTTGCTTTCAGGTAAGCCTCTAGAAACTGTTGGTTCTCGGCAGGATCCCACCCGGAGGCCGCCGCCACCTGCGCGAGCTGATGCCCTGGTTGGGGCAGCTGGTCGACGCGCTTTCCGCGGACCAAAACCAGCGCGTTGCGCGCCTTGGTGGCCATCAGCCAGGCATCGCGCAAAATGGTGCACGCGTTTGCGGAAAGCAGATCCGTGTCTTCCAGCACGTCGAGGGCCTGCAAAGTAGAAGGCTCGCGCAGTGCCGGGTGTAAGTGCGCATGCATCATCGTCAGCAGCTGCACGGTCCACTCGATGTCGGTCAGCGCGCCGCGCCCCAGCTTGGTATGCGTGTTGCGGTCAGCGCCCCGCGGGAGCCGTTCGTTATCCACCCGCGCTTTCATCCGGCGGATGCTGCGGATGGTGTCGGCGTCCGTGCCGCCGTCTGGGTAGCGGAAGCGGTCGATCATCTCAATGAATTTCTTCCCCACCGCCTCATCTCCGGCGACGAAAGAAGCGCGCAGGAGTGCCTGCATCTCCCACGGTTCGCCCCACTGCGAGTAGTAGCGTTCGTAGGAGTCAAGGGTGCGCACTACCGCACCCGATCGCCCCTCCGGGCGCAGGCCGAGGTCGACTTCCAATGGCGGGTCCCCGGAGGGCGTAGACAGGCGGCGCCGCAGCGAATCCACGATGCGGGTAGCCCATTTCAGTGCGTCGCCGTCCTGCGTCGGCTCGGCGACGAACATGACGTCCGCATCGGAGCCGAAGCCGAGTTCCTTGCCCCCGAGGCGCCCCATGCCGATGACCGCGATGCGGGCCGGTGGGCCGGTCCCACTCGATCATGTCGATCCGTTCGTCGACGGCTGCGCGGTACAGGTGGC
>VNIU01000417.1_pt1 | contig 18850 bp, 15 predicted proteins | sample 7248601 | NCBI WGS metagenome assembly VNIU01 (sample SAMN12251564, study PRJNA551026) | human skin metagenome | isolation source: skin samples from healthy patients and patients infected with Netherton Syndrome | host: Homo sapiens | place: France:Paris
ATGGGACCTGGTGAGGGCGCAGGTGTTGTGGATATTGGAGATAATCAGGCAGTAGTATTTAAAGTGGAATCACATAACCATCCATCAGCAATTGAACCATATCAAGGTGCTGCAACAGGAGTTGGTGGAATTATAAGAGATATTGTTTCTATTGGTGCACGACCAATCAACTTATTAAATAGTTTGCGCTTCGGCGAATTATCAGTGAAACAAAATCAACGTTTATTAAAGGGAGTGGTTAGTGGTATCGGTGGCTACGGTAATTGTATAGGTATCCCAACTACTGCTGGTGAAATTGAATTTGATGATCGATACGATGGTAATCCACTAGTCAACTCAATGTGTGTAGGAGTTATTGACCACGATATGGTTCAAAAAGGCACTGCTAAAGGTGTTGGTAACTCAGTGATTTACGTAGGATTGAAAACTGGTCGCGATGGTATTCATGGCGCAACATTTGCTTCGGAGGAACTTACAGAAGAAAGCGAAAATAAACGACCATCCGTACAAATTGGAGACCCATTTGTAGGTAAAAAACTGATGGAAGCTACTCTTGAAGCAATCACATTTGATGAACTTGTAGGCATTCAAGATATGGGGGCAGCGGGTTTAACGTCTTCATCTTCAGAAATGGCAGCTAAAGGTGGTAGTGGCTTACATTTAAGATTAGATCAAGTTCCTACTAGAGAACCTGGTATTTCACCTTATGAATTGATGTTATCTGAAACGCAAGAAAGAATGTTACTTGTAGTTGAAAAAGGAACAGAGCAAAAATTCTTAGATTTGTTTGATAAACATGAACTAGATAGTGCGGTAATTGGTGAAGTTACTGACACAGATCGTTTTGTTTTAACGTACGAAGATGAAGTGTTTGCAGATATACCAGTACAGCCACTATCTGATGAAGCTCCTGTTTATATTCTTGAAGATGAAGAAAAAGAATATAATACTTCGAAAAATGATTATAGTAATGTAGATGTTCAAGATGTCTTTTTAAAATTACTAAAACATCCGACGATTGCATCAAAGCATTATTTATATGAACAGTATGACCAACAGGTTGGAGCAAATACAATTATCAAACCCGGTTTACAATCTTCGGTTGTTCGTGTTGAAAAAACAAATAAAGCAATTGCCTCTACTATTGATGGAGAAGCACGATACGTATTTAACCAACCTTATGAAGGTGGAAAAATGGTGGTCGCAGAAGCGTATCGCAATTTAATTGCTGTAGGTGCAACACCACTAGCCATGACTGATTGTTTAAATTATGGTTCTCCAGAAAAGAAAGAAATTTATCAACAATTAATAGATTCTACTAAAGGTATGGCAGAAGCCTGTGAAGTATTAAAAACACCGGTTGTATCTGGCAATGTATCTTTATATAACGAGACAAGAGGTACTTCTATTTTCCCTACTCCTGTAGTTGGCATGGTAGGACTTATTGATGATATGGACTTTTTAAATGACTTTAAATCAACAGCAGGCGACAAACTTTATTTAGTGGGTGAAACACATGATGACTTTGGAGGAAGCCAACTAGAAAAATTATTGTATGGTTCAGTTAATCATGAATTTGAAGCCATTGATTTAAGTGATGAAGTTACAAAAGGTGAATTGATTAAACAAGCCATACGTAAAGGTGTTGCTTCTCATGTACAAACTGTAGGTAAGGGTGGATTACTTCTTACGTTAGCTAAAATCAGTGCTTTTTATAACTTAGGTATAAAAGCACATTTAGATGTAACTAATGCACAGTTATTTAGTGAAACGCAGGGACGTTATATTGTATCTGTTAAAGAAGGACAATCGCTTAATATCAATCAAGCAATAGAAATAGGGCAGCTTACTTATGACCAATCTTTTGAAATTTCGAATTCGGATGTAACAATTTCAGAAAGTGTTTCACACATTAAACAAACATGGGAAGGAGCTATTGCTCAATGTTTAACTACTCAGGACTAAACGAAGAATGTGGCGTATTTGGAATTTGGAACCATCCTGAAGCAGCACAGTTAACATATATGGGGCTTCATAGTTTACAACATAGAGGTCAAGAAGGTGCAGGTATCGTTGTTTCAGGTGATGAGATACTTAAAGGTGAGCGTGGATTGGGTTTACTAACTGAAGCGATAAAAGATGAACATATGGATAATTTAAAAGGATCCCCTCACGCGATAGGACATGTACGATATGCAACATCTGGAAATAAAGGAATAGAGAATATTCAACCATTTTTATACTATTTTTATGATATGAGTGTAGGTATTTGTCATAATGGAAACCTTATTAATGCTCAATCATTACGTCAAAACTTAGAAAAACAAGGTGCTATCTTCCACTCTTCATCAGATACTGAAGTGATTATGCATTTAATTCGACGTAGTAAGGCACCATCTTTTGAAGAGGACCTTAAAGAAAGTTTGCGACAAATTAAAGGCGGATTTACCTTCGCAATCTTAACAAAAGGTGCACTTTATGGTGCGGTTGATCCTAATGCAATTCGTCCACTTGTCGTTGGACAAATGGAAAATGGTGCATACATCTTAGCGAGTGAGACATGTGCAATTGATGTTTTAGGTGCAGAGTTTGTACAAGATATTCATGCAGGTGAATATGTAATTATTAATGATGAAGGTATTGAGGTAAAATCTTATACACGTCAAACTAATACAGCTATTTCTGCTATGGAATATATCTATTTTGCTAGACCTGATTCAACGATTGCAGGAAAGAATGTTCATGCTGTAAGAAAAGTATCTGGTAAACGACTTGCACAAGAAAGTCCTGCAGATGCAGATATGGTTATTGGCGTACCTAATTCTTCATTATCTGCAGCGAGTGGTTATGCTGAACAAATTGGTCTTCCATATGAAATGGGGCTTGTCAAAAATCAGTATGTTGCACGTACATTTATTCAACCGACTCAAGAATTACGTGAACAAGGTGTAAGAGTGAAGTTATCGGCTGTCAAAGATATAGTTGAAGGGAAAGATATTATTCTTGTTGATGATTCTATTGTTAGAGGTACGACAATTAAACGTATAGTAAAAATGCTTAAAGATTCAGGAGCCAATCATATACATGTCAGAATTGCCTCACCGGAATTTATGTTTCCAAGTTTCTATGGTATCGATGTATCTACTACGGCTGAGTTAATTTCTGCAAGTAAATCTCCAGAGGAAATAAAAAATCATATTGGTGCAGATTCACTGGCGTATCTTAGCGTTGATGGGTTAATTGAATCTATAGGTCTTGATTATGATGCTCCTTATAGCGGTTTATGTGTTGAGAGTTTTACAGGTGATTATCCTGCGGGTCTTTATGACTACGAAGAGAATTATAAGGCACATTTAAGTGAAAGACAAAAATCATATATAGCTAAAAATAAACATTATTTCGATAGTGAGGGAAATCTACATGTCTAAAGTATATGAAGAATCAGGTGTAAATATTCAAGCAGGATACGAAGCAGTAGAGAGAATATCTAGTCATGTCGAACGTACTATGCGAAAGGAAGTTCTAGGTGGACTAGGTGGTTTTGGTGCGATATTTGATATATCACAGTTAAATATGAAAGCCCCTGTATTGGTGTCTGGTACAGATGGAGTTGGCACAAAGTTAAAACTGGCTATTGATTATGATAAGCATGACACCATTGGTATTGATGCAGTAGCTATGTGTGTAAATGACATTTTAACGACTGGGGCAGAACCATTATATTTTCTTGACTATATAGCTACAAACAAAGTAGTCCCAGGTATTATTGAACAAATTGTTAAAGGTGTCAGTGATGGTTGTCAACAAACTAACACTGCATTGATTGGCGGTGAAACTGCTGAAATGGGCGAGATGTATCATGAAGGTGAATATGATATTGCCGGTTTTGCTGTTGGAGCGGTAGAAAAAGATGAGTATATTGATGGTACTAAAGTTAAAGAAGGACAAGCCATCATTGGTTTAGCTTCTAATGGTGTTCATTCAAATGGCTATAGTCTAGTTAGAAAATTAATTAAAGAGTCAGGAATTGATTTAAATGATCATTTTAATGGGCAAACATTTTTACAAACGTTCTTAGCTCCAACTGAACTTTATGTTAAGCCAATTCTTGAACTTAAGAAACATGTCGATATTAAAGCAATGAATCATATTACGGGTGGCGGATTTTATGAAAACATACCGCGTGTATTACCGAAAGGCTTATCGGCTAAGATTGACACGAACTCTTTCCCTACATTAAAAGTATTTGATTGGTTACAACAACAAGGAAATATACCTACTAAAGAAATGTATAATATTTTCAATATGGGTATTGGATATACGGTTATAGTGGATAAAAAAGATGTACAAACAGCTTTAACAACTTTGCGCGTGCTTGATACACAAGCTTATGAAATTGGTGAAATTACTAAAGATGAAGATACACCAATTTATTTATTGGGGTTAGAATCGTGATAAATATAGCGATTTTTGCTTCAGGTTCAGGGAGTAACTTTGAAAATATTGTTAAGCATGTTCAAACAGGACAATTGCCTGGAATTAATGTCACAGCTTTATATACAGATAATGAAGGGGCAACTTGTATCGATAGAGCCAAAAAATTAAAAATTCCAGTACATGTGAATCAACCTAAAGATTTTTCGACAAAATCATTATATGAACAACATTTATTAAAATTATTATCCCATGAAGGTGTTCAATGGATTATATTAGCTGGTTATATGAGATTAGTTGGAGAAGATTTATTACAAGCATATGAGGGTCGTATGTTAAATATCCATCCTTCACTATTGCCTAAATTTAAGGGGCTAGATGCGATAGGACAAGCACTTGATAGTGACGATACAATCACAGGTTCTACTGTACATTTTGTTGATAGTGGTATGGATACGGGAGAAATTATTGAGCAACAGCAATGTGATATTAGGCCGGACGATTCAAAAGAACAATTAGAAGATAGAGTAAAAAAATTAGAGTATGAACTTTATCCTAAAGTTATCGCTAAAATCATTAAATAGAGGAGTATCTGAAACAATGAAAAAAGCAATTTTAAGTGTTTCTAATAAAAGTGGAATTGTAGAATTTGCAAAGTCCTTAACTGAATTAGATTATGAGTTATATTCTACAGGGGGCACAAAACGTACTTTAGAAGAGGCAGATATTAACGTTAAATCAGTTTCCGAGTTAACACAATTTCCTGAAATTATGGATGGACGTGTAAAAACGTTACATCCCGCTGTGCATGGAGGTATTTTAGCTGATCGTGATAAACAGGCTCATCTCGATCAATTAAAAGAACAACATATTGACTTAATTGATATGGTAGTAGTTAATTTATATCCTTTTCAACAAACTGTTGCAGATCCTGACGTGACACAAGATGATGTTATAGAGAATATTGATATTGGTGGACCAACAATGTTACGTGCAGCAGCAAAGAACTTTAAACATGTTACAACAGTTGTTCATCCTTCAGATTATAATGAATTAATTCATAAAATTAAAACGAATCAGTTAGATGAAGCATTCAGAAAAGAATTAATGATTAAAGTGTTTGAACATACGAATGAATATGATCATGCAATTGTGAGTTTCTTCAAAGATAATAAAGAAGCACTGAGATATGGTGAGAATCCTCAACAATCCGCTTATTTTGTGAGAAATTCTAATAGTAAACATACTATTGCTGGTGCGAAGCAATTACATGGTAAACAATTGAGTTTCAATAATATTAAAGATGTGGATGCTGCACTTAGTTTAGTTAAGAAGTTTAAACAATCAATTGCTGTAGCTGTAAAACATATGAACCCTTGTGGTGTGGGTGTTGGAGAAACGATTGAAGAGGCATTTAAGCACGCATATGAGGCGGACAATCAGTCAATTTTTGGAGGTATCATTGCCTTGAATCGTACAGTAACTGCTGAATTGGCTGAAACTTTACATTCTATCTTTTTAGAGGTTGTTATTGCTCCTAAATTTACTGAAGACGCATTAGCTATTTTAACTAAAAAGAAAAATATTCGTCTGTTAGAAATTGACATGACAATTGATAATGCCGAACAAGAGTTTGTATCGGTTTCTGGTGGTTATTTGGTTCAAGATAAAGATAATAAAGATGTCTCGCGTGAGAAGATGACTGTTGCTACTCACACACAGCCTACAGAATCACAATGGGAAGCGATGTTACTTGGTTGGAAAGTAGTGAGTGCTGTTAAAAGTAATGCAGTTATATTAAGTAACAACAAACAAACGGTAGGAATTGGTGCTGGGCAAATGAATAGAGTAGGTTCAGCTAAAATTGCTATTGAGAGAGCGATTGAAATAAATGAGGATGTTGCGCTTGTTTCTGATGGTTTCTTACCTATGGGTGATACAGTTGAATATGCTGCTGAACACGGTATTAAAGCGATTATTCAACCAGGTGGCTCAATTAAAGATCAAGAGTCTATCGACATGGCTAATAAATATGGTATCGCAATGGTAATGACAGGTATACGTCATTTTAAACATTAAGTTTGACTGAGAGAAAGGGGGTTAACCTATGAAAGTTTTAGTTGTAGGAGCCGGAGGACGAGAACATGCACTAGCTTCCAAATTGAATCAATCTACTATTATTGATCAAGTTTTTGTAATACCTGGAAACGAAGCGATGCGTAATGTTGCTGAAGTTCATGATGAAATTGCTGAATCAGATCATCAAGGAATATTAAAATTTGCCAAGCAAAATGATATTGATTGGGTCGTCATAGGTCCTGAACAGCCATTAATAGATGGTTTAGCAGATGTTTTAAGAAAAGAACAAATTAAGGTATTTGGACCTGGTAAAGATGCTGCACAAATTGAGGGTTCGAAACTTTTTGCAAAACAACTAATGGAAAAATATCATATCCCTACTGCAGAATATCGAGAAGTATCAAATCGAAGCGTTGCTATAAACTATGTTGAGTCTTGTGAGTTACCAGTTGTTATTAAAAAAGATGGTTTAGCTGCAGGAAAAGGAGTAATCATTGCGAAATCTAGAGAAGAAGCAATAGAAGGAGTTAAAGCAGTCTATCCTAATGAGGAAGGTAAAGTTGTTTTTGAACGCTTCTTAGAGGGTGAAGAATTTTCATTGATGACATTCGTAAATGGTGATTATGCAGTTCCATTTGATTGTATTGCTCAAGATCATAAGTGTGCTTATGATAATGATGAAGGACCTAATACTGGCGGTATGGGTGCATATTGTCCTGTTCCTCATATTGGTAAAGCGGTGCTTAGACAAACAAATGAGCAAATTGCACAACCAATTGCTAAGGCTATGGCGCAAGAAGGACATGAGTTTTTTGGATTGCTTTATATTGGTGCAATTTTGACTAAAGAAGGACCTAAAGTGATAGAGTTTAATGCGCGCTTCGGTGATCCAGAAGCACAAGTTTTACTTACGCGTTTAGATAGTGATTTAATGGAACATATTATTGCTTTAGATGAGCAAAATAGTATTCATTTTGAGTGGAAAGATGAAGCGGTAGTTGGTGTCATGCTTGCATCGAAAGGATATCCAGGAAACTATAGTAAAGGACATGAAGTAAGTGGCTTTAAATTAGAATCGAGTTATTTTGTAAGTGGTTTAAAGAAAGATGGAGAACACTTTGTAAATTCAGGTGGGCGTGTTATTTTAGCGATAGGTGAAGGTACGACTGTTAAAGAGGCACAAAAGGTTGCTTATGAAAACGCTCAAAGAATAAAATGTGATAATCTATTTTATAGAAATGATATTGGTGACAAAGCGATAAAAATTTGATAAGTTACTGATTCTTTTAATATACAATCAAAAAACGTCCACAGATATTTAATTACAAATTATCTGTGGACGTTTTTTGTTTAGCATTATCAATTCATAGTGACTAACATCTTGATTTTTTTATCTTTTAACCTAGTTTGCCGAAACGTACATCATGGATTCCGGTAATAGGTAGGTAATTTGATAATAAAAATGATAAGCCAATAATAGTTAGAATACTCATTATAAAGATGATATCTTTATAAGAAAAAGGTGTGCGATAATAATATGTTCTCGGTCCGTCTTTAAAGCCTTTGGATTCCATTGCTACCGACAGTTGATGAGCACGACGTATATTTTGACTTAATAAAGGAATCACTAAATGATTGAGACGTTTGATTCCTTTATAATTTGAGGCATCTATCATTTGATAGCGCATTTTTAGAGAACGACGTAATTGAATCAGTGAGCTTATGATAAGTGGTACTATTCTTATTGCTGCCATAAAAGCGTATGCTATTTTGGGCTTTACTTTTAAATGTTGCATTAAACTGTAAAATATCATCACGATTTGAGAAGTCAATGCTATTAAAATTCCAAACATTGATACCGTTATTGTTCTCATTGATAAATGAAGGCCACGAACGATGCTTTCTTGACTGATTTGAATAATACCAAATTTTACCAGTATATGCTCACCATCACCATATAAAATCATAAATAATGATGACATCAAGGCGAAGATAGTCGTCACTAATATGAAAATACCAGTAATTTTAAATTCAGTACCATTAAATAATAGTAAAAATATAAACATTAATACAACGATATAGATCATAAAATCAAAATTGTGAATAAATATAATGAAGAAGAATAATACAATACCTAATAATAATTTAGTAATGATATTAACATCATCTACGAAGGTGTGGTGTTTTTTCCATCTTTCAAACATTGCGTTCACCTTCAATCTCTTTAAGATAATCATCTTCTACATGTAAACGACGTGTTGTGTAGCGATGAATGATTTCTGGATCATGTGTAACCATTACAATAGTTTGACCTTTCTTGACACGTTCTTGAAAAAGTTTAATAAGTTGAAAAGTATTATGACTATCTAAACCAAATGTAGGTTCATCAAGTAAAATAATCTCTGCTTTTGAGCTAAGAGCTGTAGCGACACTTAAGCGGCGTTTTTGACCAGTCGATATTTCAAATGGATGCTGATTTTTTACTTTTTCTAAGTGAAGTAGCTCGAGCAGTTGTATCGTTTCATTTTCGGCATTTTTAGGGTCTAAGTGGTTATAATGAATATGGACTTCGTCATATACCGAATTAGTTATGAATTGTAATTCAGGGCTTTGATAAACTAAATACATATGCTTAGCAGCTTGTTTAATTTTCGATAATGATTGATTACGATAGGTCATGTGACCTTTATATTTTATCAATTGTAATATTGATTCTAGTAAAGATGTTTTACCTGCACCATTTTTTCCTGTAATTGTTATCCATTCCCCAGAATGTATCTCGAAATAATCAGTAGAAAACAATGTCTTTTTGCCACGTATGATTCTTCCATTTTCAAATTTAAATAAAGATTCTTGAGAATGATTATGTAATTTGATAGGTTGAGGTGCGTTGTTCCAAGCTTTAGGATGCCAAACACCATATTCAGTTAATAATTTTTCATAATGACTGAGAATAATTTCCGGTGTATCGTCTGCAATAATTTGTCCGTCGTAATTCATCAACAATACACGATCAACATGATGCCAGATATGTTCAACTTTGTGTTCAACAATCAAGACGGTTTGATCATCCCATAGTTCAATGAGTTTTTTCCATAAATATTCAGTTGCTTTTACGTCTAACATAGCGGTTGGTTCATCTAAAAATAACGTTTTAGATTTTTGAAGTATTGTTTCTACGATAGCTAATTTCTGCTTCATCCCACCACTTAATTGATTCACATATGTTTGATCAGTTACGTGTAAATTAACAGATTCTAATGCAGCTTTGATTTCAGCGTCCATTTCGCTGCGTGGTAGTTGTCTATTCTCAAGGACAAATGCTAATTCCTCATAAACTTTGGGCATACAAAATTGAGTGTCAGAGTCTTGGAAAATAACTCCACTTTGATGATCTATTTCTAAGTCATCATATTTCATTGGAAGTTCTATTAAATTTGGTACGATGCCACTTAATACATTAAGCAACGTGCTTTTACCTGATCCAGAGGGACCAAGTAAAAGCACTTTTTCTTTATCATTGATTTCTATATTTAAATTATCAAAAATTTTTCTATCCCCATTTGGATATTTCAAACGCAAATTTTTAACTTTTAACAATTAAAAAATCCCCTTATAGGTTATCGTAATCTTGTTGTGAAGCAGGTCTAAAGAATTTAGTAACCCCAGTTTTATCTAGTGCTTTAACAATCCAATAAGAAACTAAACCTGCTAAAACTATACCACTAATTGAACGGAAAATGATAAATAGTAATAAGTTCCATCCCGCAACTTCATTAAGGTAGTCATAAAAATAATCTACTGGGAACGACACTAATGCAGTTGCTAATCCAGCAAGCATCGCTACAGCTGCAGAACGTGATTTATATTTAAAAATAGCGAACACAATTTCACATGCTAAACCTTGTAATACAGCATAAATAATTGTTGGAATATCAAATTTTCCCATGACTATAGTTTCCCCCGCACCGGCAGCGATTTCTGCTAAAAGAGCAATCCCTGGTTTAGGTATGATTAAGTAACAAACAATTGCAGCCATAAACCATACACCGTAAGTCAATTGCTCTAGGTGAATACCTGCAACCTGTACTACATTGTAAATAAACCACCATAGGTTATAAATGATTGCAAATACTACAGAAATTAACACTGTTACGAGTATTTCTGATAGTTTTAAACCTTTTGACATAACAATCCTCCTAAAAAACGCACAACCCTTCCTAGGAAAGCTGTGCGTCAGAAGATAAATCTAATTTGTTTCATTCAATTAGATTATATAATTAACTACACTTTCCTACGCTAGTATCTAGCTAGATCAGGTTCAAAGGGTTTGAGGTAAACCTCATCTCAGTAAACATACACCCCTAGTGCGTTCGATTATTTAATTAATTTAAATGTATGATTTTTATTAAACAATGTCAAGGCTGATTAAAACAAATTAAAGTATATTAATAGATAGTTTTACAATAATTGAGTAGCTATTCGAGTGTATTCAAAAAGTAATGGTTTATCTTTCATAAATTAAAATATTGAAAAATCACCAGAATTTATTACAATTTTTTGAATGTTTTTTAGGAGAACTAGAAAATAATTTATTTATGGGGTGCTTTTTTAAATAAGGAGAACGTCTTATGATAAAGATTGTCCGTATTTGCGGTGCTGTAATTTTATTATTGAAATGTTACGCAGTGATAAATTTTTTCTTCTTTGATTGATGGGCAGGTTATTCAAGTCAGAAACAAATTAATACTTACATTAAAAATAATGACACGTATCAACTTCATAGAATTACGACAGATAAAAAAACATATAACTTTTTATTAAATGAAGAGTCGGTTTTAATCAAATTGCAAGCAGACAATCAAGGAAGTGGTGATTTAGGCTAATATATAGTGAATGTTAACGATAAAAATGCGTATTTGGCTGTTTATATTAAATATGATTTCTTACCAGAAATACCAAAGGTAAAATCATTAAAATTAGAAAAGTAGTTTTGATTCACTGCCAATATAGTATTCTAAGGATGATTGCTATAAATTTAAGCGAAAACATACAATCTGTAGATTTATGTATTAGTAAAACCTCAGAGTTAACTCTGAGGTTTTACTTAGCATCTATAAATATTTAATTGTTTTTGCATGGAAAAATGTCTTTAAACTACTAATTTAACGTATCCTGAATATCTTTTTTAGTTTGTTCGATATCGTCAGTTTTTTCTTCATTTTGTTCTTTTAATTTTTCTTCAACTTCTTTAGCTTGTTCAGCTGATTTCTATTTATATTCTTCTTTTCCCATAATATTTCCTCCCCTTAAACAGGAATTTTAGTTTACACATATAAGTTACCCCGTTATTCTAGTAATAAACGTTTATAAGACTATAGACGTATTTAATAGTTAATTTAAAGACAATTATAAAATCTTCATATATAATAACTTTTGAGGTGAACAGTATGTCTTTTCTTAGGAAACACACCGAGATCATATTTAGCTACATTATCGGTATCGTTTCACTTTTCACAGGTCTCATCATTCTTATTAACTTACCATTAATTAAACACTTTAATGGGGATAAGAAAGTTAATACACATGTACATAATGTATGGGAATTTCTTAATGCATTCTTCGCTGAAATCATTAAAGTGATGAGTAGATTTATAGGTAGTTTTCCAATAATAAGTGCCATTATTATTATTCTGTTTGGTATCTTATTAATGTTATTAGGTCATACGTTATTTAGAACAATAAAATATGACTATGACATTTCTATTTTCTTTTTGGTTATCGGTATTATGTATTTCATTATTACATTATTACTTATGACACAAGTTTATGGTTTCTTCGCAATCGTATTTATCCTACCGTTCATCGTACATATTGGATATATCGTATATAAAGATGAGTTAAATCATAATAATCGCAAAAATCACTATATGTGGATTATTGTGACATATAGTATTAGTTATTTAATTACACAAATCGTATTATATGGTCGTATTGATGCTAATGAAATTGAATCAATAGATATTTTAAGTGTAAATACTTTCTTCATTATTATGTGGTTATTAGGTCAAATGGCAATTTGGAATTTCTTATTCTTAAGACGTTCATTACCTTTAACTAAAGAAGAATTAGGTGAAGAAGAACCTGAGCTTTCAAGAACTAATAAAGGGAACGTATCTAATCAAACAAAAGTTCACTTAAAACAACTCCAAGATAAGACAACAGAATATGCACGTAAGACAAGAAGAAGTGTTGATTTAGATAAGATGAGAGCTAAAAGGGATAAATTTAAAGATAAAGTTAAGAATATAGTTGATATTCAAGAAGACGATATTCCACATTGGATGAAAAAGCCTAAATGGATTAAACCAATGTATGTTCAACTATTTTGCGGTGTCGTCATTTTATTCTTCGCATTTTTAGAGTTTAATAATCGTAATTCTTTATTCTTATCCGGAGAATGGGAGTTGTCACAAACACAATATGTTGTTGAATGGGTTACACTTATTTTGTTACTATTCATCATTATCATTTATATTGCGACGACATTAACTTATTATTTAAGAGATAAATTTTATTATCTACAGCTCTTCATGGGAAGTATATTATTCTTTAAATTCTTAACTGAATTTATCAATATTATGATTCACGGTTTATTACTATCGATCTTTATCACTCCAATCTTATTATTAATGTTAATCGCGATGATTGTCGCATATTCATTACAATTGAGAGAGAAACCGTAAGGTATTGATTGTAGCCATTGTTATTGAATTTCAATAACAATGGCTTTTTTACGTATGATTTAAAGAGGGAATTTGTTAAAATGATTTTAAAATTGTGATTAGGCAATAGTAACTTTAAATATGATATAAGTACAACTTAGTATTAAATTTAAAAAGAAAGGTAGACATATATGAAGACTGCTACATTAAATAAAGGCAAGGAATCAAAGTATTTAAATCACTATCCACTGATAGATGAAGAAGATATATATGCGCATGATCATTTAAAAGAAGGTGATTTAGTTAAATTAGTTACTGACCAACAACAATATATCGCAACTGGTTATGTAGGCCGTCAACATAAAGGTTTAGGATGGGTTTTAAGTTATGATGAAAACGCAGAAATCAATACATCATTTTTTGTACATTTATTTGAAAAGGCATTAGAGGGAAGAGAATACTATTTTAATATTGAAGGAACAAATGCTTTTAGACTATTTAATGCTGAAGGTGATGGTGTAGGTGGATTAACAATTGATAACTATGACAGTCATCTTTTAATACAATGGTATTCTAAAGGGATTTATAAATTTAGATACAACGTATTAGAAGCAATCAAGACTGTTTTTAATTTTACGTCTATTTTTGAAAAAATGAGATTCAAAGACACTTCATATGCAGGTGGATTTGTCGCAGGTGAAGCACCTGAATTTCCGATTATCATTGAAGAAAATTTCACTTTTTATAATGTTGATTTAAATGATGGATTAATGACAGGGATCTTTTTAGATCAAAAAGAAGTACGTAAAAAATTGCGCGATCAATTCTCTGAAAATAGACATGTACTTAATTTATTTAGTTATACTGGTGCATTTTCAATGATAGCTGCAGAACATGCTCGTTCTACTACAAGTGTAGATCTTGTAAACCGTTCAAGAGCGCTTACTGAGGAAAACTTCGGATTGAATGGAATTGATTCTAAGTCACAATATATTTATGTGATGGATACCTTTGATTTTTATAATTATGCTACACGTCAAGGTTATCAATATGAGACAATTGTTATCGATCCACCAAGCTTTGCTCGTAATAAGAAAAAAACTTTCTCAGTACAAAAAGACTATGACAGTTTGATAGAAGGTGCATTAAATATTTTATCGCCTGAAGGTACTTTACTATTATGTACAAATTCGAGTGCATTTTCATTAAAGGCGTTTAAAAATGTTATTAAAAAGTCGCTGTCACAATCTGAAGTTGAATATGAAATAAACGAAGTTATGGGCTTACCTAAAGATTTTAAAACTCACCCTCATTACAAACCATCAAAATATTTAAAGGCTATATTTGTTACAATTAAGCATTAATTCATAAAAATATGGGTATAACATTTTATTGAAACCATTGTTATGAAAGGGTGTATACATTTGGGTATTAGAACTAAATTTACCAATGATATAACTAATAAAGTTGGGAATTCATCATTAAATATAGAGGAAATTAAAGAGAAGGGCGATTTGCCGACAACTAAAGACGAACTACGTCATCGAAGAGAAATAGCAGAATCTTTAGTCAAAAAGAAATCTATATTATCATCAGCTGCTAGTGTAGTCCCTATTCCAGGTCTAGATTTTGGTGTGGATATTAAATTAATACGTGATATTATTGAAGACGTCAATAAAATTTATGGTTTAGACCATAAGCAAGTCAATTCATTAGGTGATTATGTCAAAGAAAGAATTATGTCGGCAGCTGCTATACAAGGAAGTCAATTTATAGGAAGAAAAGTTTCTGAAGCATTATTAAAGGTTATTATCAAAGATGTTGCTAAACGCGCAGCGGCAAAACAAACGAAATGGTTTCCTTTTATTGGACAAGCAGTATCTGCTTCAATTAGCTATTATTTTATGAGTAAATTAGGAAGAGATCATATTGAAAAATGTGAAAAAGTTATCAATAATTTGTAGTAAATGTTATAATTTCAAATGAGTTTAAAATTTAAATACTGAAAACGATTTTAAACGAATTGAATTTAGCAATAGCTTTTGGTAAAGTTATTTGTGTAAAGTTTATGTTAGATGGTAATAATATTGAAGATTCTAACTGTACAAAGGAGAGTTTTAAACATGGAACAAAAATCATATGTAATTACAGACGAAACAGGGATTCATGCTCGCCCTGCTACGATGCTAGTGCAAACTGCATCAAAATTTGATTCAGATATTCAATTAGAATATAACGGTAAAAAAGTTAATTTAAAATCAATCATGGGTGTTATGAGTTTAGGTGTAGGGAAAGATGCTGAAATTACTATTTATGCTGACGGTAGCGATGAAAAAGATGCGGTAGAATCAATCACTGATGTATTATCAAAAGAGGGTTTAGCTGAGTAATTATGTCTAAGTTAATTAAAGGGATTGCTGCATCTGATGGTGTAGCAATCGCAAAAGCTTACTTAATTGTAGAGCCAGACTTGTCTTTCAATAGTGATGAGAAAATCACTGACACTGAGAGCGAAGTAAACAAATTTAATGAAGCTATCGAAGCATCAAAAGTCGAATTAACTCAAATTAGAAATAATGCGGAGAAGCAATTAGGTGCTGATAAAGCAGCTATTTTTGATGCGCATTTATTAGTTTTAGATGATCCTGAATTAATTCAACCTATCCAAGATAAAATTAGAAATGATAAAGTAAGTGCTGCTACAGGATTAGATGAAGTAACAACTCAATTTATTTCTATTTTTGAATCTATGGATAATGAATACATGAAAGAACGTGCAGCTGATATTAGAGACGTCTCTAAACGTGTCTTAGCTCACATTCTTGGTGTAGACCTACCTAACCCAAGTTTAATTAATGAAAGTGTCGTAATCATTGGTAATGATTTAACACCTTCAGATACAGCTCAGTTAAATAAAGAATACGTTCAAGGCTTTGTAACTAACATAGGTGGTAGAACGAGTCACTCTGCAATAATGAGTCGTTCGCTTGAAATTGCTGCAGTTGTAGGTACTCAATCCATCACTGAAGAAGTTAAACAAGGAGATATGATTATTGTTGACGGTATGTCTGGTTATGTCATTATCGATCCTACAGAAGATGAGTTAATTGCTTATCAAAATAAACGTGAACGTTTCTTTGAAGATAAGAAAGAACTTCAAAAATTACGTGATGCTGATACAGTTACTGTTGATGGTGTTCATGCTGAACTTGCTGCAAATATTGGTACGCCAAATGATTTAACTGGTGTAATTGAGAATGGTGCGCAAGGTATCGGTCTTTATCGTACAGAATTCTTGTATATGGGTAGAGATCAAATGCCAACAGAGGAAGAGCAATTTGAAGCTTATAAAAAGGTATTAGAAACAATGGATGGTAAGCGCGTAGTTGTTCGCACTTTAGATATCGGTGGGGATAAAGAACTTCCGTATTTAGATCTACCTAAAGAAATGAATCCGTTCTTAGGTTACAGAGCCATTCGTTTATGTCTAGCGCAACAAGATATCTTTAGACCACAACTACGTGCATTATTACGTGCATCTGTTTATGGTAAATTGAATATCATGTTCCCAATGGTTGCAACCATTAAAGAATTTCGTGATGCAAAAGCTATTCTTTTAGAAGAAAAAGAAAATCTTCAAAAAGAAGGTTACGATGTTTCTGATGATATTGAATTAGGTATCATGGTTGAAATTCCAGCAACAGCAGCTCTAGCTGACGTATTTGCTAAGGAAGTTGATTTCTTCAGTATCGGTACTAATGACTTAATTCAATATACATTAGCAGCTGACCGTATGTCAGAACGTGTTTCTTACTTGTATCAACCATATAATCCTTCAATTTTACGTTTAGTTAAACAAGTCATTGAAGTATCACATAAAGAAGGTAAGTGGACTGGTATGTGTGGCGAAATGGCTGGAGATGCAACAGCCGTCCCATTATTACTTGGTTTAGGATTAGATGAGTTCTCAATGAGTGCGACTTCTATTCTTAAAGCTAGAAGACAAATTAATGGCTTAAGTAAAAATGAAATGGCTGAACTTGCTAACCGTGCTATTGAATGTTCTACGCAAGATGAAGTTGTTGAATTAGTAAATAATAGTTAAAGATATATCAATTAACTGAGAGTAGATGCATAATTGCATTTACTCTCTTTTTACATTTAAGATGAATAATAAGATAAAAATAAATTTTCCAGTTATATAAAAAACACTCAACATTCGATGTAATTGTTTAAGGTCAAGCTGAAAAACTAACTTGATACGTGTACATGACTGAGAATATTAAGTGGTTTTTCATTGGATTAATTTAAATTTAAAGATTTAATATCGTATTAAGTTTATCTATATTAACATTATATATAGGTTCACCTTTTAATAATATAAATGGAGTTGCATAAGCGTCATAATCTATCATTTCATTACGAAATTGAGAATGTTTAATATTTTTCTCCACATAATCAACATTATGTTCACTTAAATAATTTTTGATAAAGGCACAGGGTGGACAATTGTCTTGAGTATAAATTGTGACTTCGCTCGTCATTTATAATATCCTTTCAAACTTTTCTCAAAACACTATATAAAAAAATAAAGACAAATCAATGCTTGTGAACGTTGTGTGAAACGTCATAAAATAGACGCATTAATTTAAAGCAACTTAATTTAGTTCAACGTGATGAGGATTTATAATTTTAACCACTTGTGGCTCCAATATATCAAAATAAAGAAAAGGTGATAAATAGATGGATTCAGTTAAAATAAGCCGATTTCTAACTGGTATGAATCTTGCAGTGCATATCATATTCGCTACAATCGGTGTCGGTATGCCTTTAATGTTTGCAATCGCAGAATTTATTGATATTAAAAAAGATGATGCAAACTATATTGCATTAGCCAAAAGATGGTCAAAAGGCTACACAATTACTGTAGCTGTTGGAGTCGTGACAGGTACAATCATAGGCCTATAACTCTCACTTGTTTGGCCAACTTTCATGAAAATGAGAGGGCATGTCATTGCTTTACCACTATTTATGGAGACATTTGCATTCTTTTTCGAAGCAATCTTTCTAAGCATATATTTATATACTTGGGATAGATTTAAAAATAAATGGATACACTTTATTATCTCTTTACCAGTTATTATTGGTGGCTCTTTCTCAGCTTTCTTTATTACATCAGTGAACTCATTCATGAATACGCCTGCTGGTTTTGAGATGAAAAATGGACGCATGGTTAATGTTCAACCGTTAGAAGCGATGTTTAATTCATCATTTATAGTGAGAGCATTCCATGTAGTAGCGACTGCAGGTATGACTATGGCATTTATATTGGCTGCAATTGCAGCGTTTAAGTTATTACGCAATAAACATCCAGAGGATAAAACATATCATAAAAAAGCGCTTTATATGAGCATGATGATTGGTTTCATAAATACAGTATTATCTATGATAGCAGGGGATTTTTCAGCTGAATTCTTGCACAATGTTCAACCGGAAAAGCTTGCTGCATATGAATGGTATTACGATACTCAGTCACACGCGAACTTAGTATTCTTTGGAGTGCTAAACGAAAAAACACATGAAGTGAGTGGGGCAATTGAAATACACGGACT
>VNIU01000418.1_pt1 | contig 18840 bp, 16 predicted proteins | sample 7248601 | NCBI WGS metagenome assembly VNIU01 (sample SAMN12251564, study PRJNA551026) | human skin metagenome | isolation source: skin samples from healthy patients and patients infected with Netherton Syndrome | host: Homo sapiens | place: France:Paris
CTAGTAATTAGTTTTTGTATAGAGCTAGAGAACGGGCACAGTACGCTAGAGCTGCTTTAGATACTTGGTAGTTGTGACGTACTAGTGAAGCTTCACCAGCTTGTAGTTTACGTGCAACGCTAGCAATGGCAGTTAAGTAACGACGAGCGGTACCTTCGTGTTTACCTTTGTTTTCACCGCTACCTTGGTTAGCGATTTTGTCAATCAACTTAGCACCTTCTTTTTCAACAAATGCACCAGTATCGAAACCGCTAGTTGCTTGAGTTTTGAAGCTGATGATGTCATTCATAGAAAGAATGATTTCGTCACAAATTTTGATGACTTCATCTTTCTTAAGAACCGGGAATTCTTTTTCGCGGTTTTCTTTACTATTTTTAACACCAGATTTGTCTTCAAAGACACCGTATTTGAAGTTTTGAACTGCAGATGACATTGCGTTTGAATCTTGGCTAGAATTACCACTAGAATTTAATTCACTGTATTCACTATAGAAAGCATTGTTACCAGGCAACTTGTCGACTTTACTAACTTTCAAGCTATTAAAGACTTCTACGATTGAATTCCAAACGTTAGCATCGTTGAAGTTAACTTTGAACATTTTTTCAAGTTCTTTCTTCATGTCAACTTTGCTAGTATTTTTAGTATAAACACCACGACCAGCTTGGATACCGGCGATTAGTTCACCAGCTTTAGGAACATGACCTTGGATGTTTAACTGTGGGAATAGACCAACTTTAACCTGAGTTTCTTCTGGTGAACCAGTAGTTTTGTCAGCTTTTTTACGGATACCTTCAGCGCGACGTTTGATACGTGGGGCAGCAGCGATGGTTTTTTGGTAGAAGTCAACAATCTTTTTAACCATTTCTTTGAATTTTTTGACAATGGCTTCCCATAGATCTTTTAGGGCTTGACCAATACCTTCCATAGAAACGGTAGTAGCACGCGCTTTGTTGTCATCAAATGATTCAAGTGAAATACCAACGTCTTCGTGACCAACGTCGTATTTGCTCATTACTGATTCAACAGAGATTGCGGCAAACGTAGCCGCTTCGCGAGTTAGACCACCATTGCGCTGTGCAAGAGCCATTGCTTCATAAGTAGCAACTAGTGACTCGCTGGCAACTTCCATATCTTCGATATCGGTGTTGTCTTCTTCGATTTCTTCTGCGCGCTCAGTGATTTCAGCGGCATCAGCTTCTGGAGTTGGTTCAAATTCGCCGTCATCGGTTGCAACAACGTCGTCTAGTGGCATACCGCCTTCATCAGTGTCAATGTTTACCTGCACGTTTGGTGCATCGTTTTCCATACCTAAGGCTGTGTTAAGTTTGTATGAAATAGACATAAATGTCTCCTATAAAAAATATTATTTTATTCAAACGTTTGAATACATGGTTTATTTATTAGTAGGAATAGGACGAGTCCCTTCCGCTGAACCGAATAAAATCCATGTAGTGTATAACATGTCGTCGAAGCCACCATCGTGACTACACCACATACCTATATAGTTATTTAGCTCACTTGTTGAACTAAGACTAAAATCACGACACAGAGAATCCCATCGAGCTTGAGAACTTATCCCTACTATATAATCAGGATTAATTTCTACAATTTCTTTAAAGGTCATCACGCTGTACTGCCGAGTGCCCTGTAAGATAAATCTAAGCGTATCTTTTAGAAAGTCTAAATTTAACCCATGCATAAGATAATTGCATTCGAATTGAAATCTAAGCCAACGTCCAAAATCGCCATATAATGAATCGATAATTTCAATTGCTTTTAGTTTAAACTGCGTATCATTTCTTAATGCATAGTTATTAGTTCTCCATTGAAAGAACAAATCGTTAATTCTTTTGTCTCCTTCAATGTGGTTAAATAGCTGCTTAGATCCATAGATAAGGTCTTTACCATTTTTAGCAATGATTTGTTCATTACCGGTCTCATCTGTAACTACCCCGTATGGGTATACTCTAAGCATAGTTCTCCTCCATACGCCCTATCTTCGCTGTAAGCTTAGATAGTCTTTCTTGGTTGTATTCGATTTGCTGTTCAAGTCTTGCGTTATCTTTACCAGACTTTAATTCTTTGAGCGATAACAGGCGTAATTCAACCATAGAGCGCTCTTCTTTAGCTTCCTGGTACTTAGCAGCTTGCCACTCCGCAATGCGAATACGAATGTGATAGATGGGATTTAAAACGATTGGAATAAATCGTAAATCCAGTGGATCGGTTTTATCTTTACCAAAGACACCATGAGTAGTATCAACAGTCTCTGGTGTTACTAATACCGATGGGATTGTTTTAAGTTTAGTTTCAATCTCACTAGTTGGTTTATGGATAATATCAATACCCTTGATAAACGCCATACGACCATTTTTAATCCAGTCTCTCTCACCAGTTGTAAAGTAATCCTCGATCTTTAACTCTTTGTATTGACCCATTTCGGATAATACAATGTAATTTAAGTGACGACGTGCATAGCGAACCGTGAAAGATAAAATCTCAGTTAACTGCATAATGTTAGTTCTAAGTAAATCAAAACCCGCTTTAGTAATGTCAATAGCAAAGTTCTCATCAACAAGGCGTTGTAACAATTTAGTCAAGTCTTTAGCGTTCTTAATAGATTCATAAATTGCGCTAATGTGGTTACCTTTGTATTTAAAACTAACATTCTTTTCAAAGATATCTTCAAATGAAGTAGCGTTAGCTGATAATAGTTTACCGCCACCTAATTCTTTATTCGCTGTATCGTAGATTGGCAACACGTGCATGTCAATCTCTTTAGCGATATCTTCTAAATCTTCTTGTACCTGATCTCGGCTAAAGGCGGGTATAATAGATTGTAAATATTTAGCAATATCCATTTTTGTACTCCAAATTTAAATTAAAATGCTGGGGCATCACCTAGTTGATAAGCTTTTAGAATCTCATTAACATCAATGCCATCTTTTTTACCATTGCGTTTTAGCTCTTTAAATGATACTTCAGTTGGCAATGATAATCCACGATGGTAGATAGTAACCATTTCATAACGAGTATCAACGACAGCTATGAACATTAGATAAGCTGATTCAAAAAACTTCTGTCTGTGTTTATAATTGCTAACCTTAAGACCAGTTTCAAGCTCAATCTCTTTCATGGTATCATTACCAACAATTAAGATGTTAGAAGCAGTTGACACTGAAGGAGTTAACGATAGTAAACCAGATAGTCTGTTCTTATTCTTACGATTAACGATTTCAGCATATTGACCTGATTCGTCTTTCATTAGAGTTTCACGGTGAGAATCAATTAGATCTTGACAAAGTACGATATCAGAGATAAAGGCTAATTCGCCAGATCTCCAACCATGCCAGCGCTCTTTCATGGTTCTATTTTTAGAAGCATTGTCCATCAACTGTTTGATTACAGATGGTCTTGTTGGGGTAGCAATTAGTCGTACTGAAACCGGAATGGTTGCTTTATCGCCAGCTTGCTCGATAGTAACTTCAAGCATAATACCCGTTGATAAGTTAGCAGCTACATTAGCGATATCTTTGGCACTGTTGCCAATACCATCTAATCCTGATTTATATTCATCGGCATCGGTTGGATCTGCACTATCAATGTATTCTAGTGAGATTGCTTCAGTGCTGATTTGTTTGTTAAAACGTGGTAGACCAACTTGATAGTTTTCGGTGCCAAACATAAGACCTACGTTTTCTAACGGGTCACGTGACGGATTTAACTTCTCAAGCATTCGGATAGTTTCAACATTACCAACGTTGACAGATAACGCTACACCCTGCAAATAGTAAGCTGCAAAGGTCGCTGTCATAGTACGGCAAACATCTTCTACCTCAGGAACATGAGAGATCGTATGATCAATTAATGCAATCGGTTCAACCCGTGTTACTTTAGTATAGTCAAGTAATGACATAGAACGTCCAGAACGGATAAGATCTGGAATTCGATATACAACCGTAAGCGGCGTTAATACCGTTTTTGCGATGGATTGTAATATATCCATAGTAAGCATCCTCTTTTTTAATTTAATGGAGTAACTAAATGGTAAGAGCAACAAGAACAACTACTGGTGATAATAGTTCTAGCACTGTACCCAATTTTGAAGATAACTACAAAACCACTGGTAGTTACTTTGGAAAAAACTACGAAACTCAGGACAATGTATTAAGAACATTAGGTCATTCCGGAGTTACCACTCCTATTAGTGCCCAGTTGTATGGATTTGACCATAGACAAATGGGAGTTAGGGTGGGAAAAAATAAAGAACAATTCGGGTATGTATTTTTTACTAGACCCCGTATCCGTTTATCATACGATAATATAAGAATGGTGCGCAGTTTTAAGTTATTAGACAATAAAGATGACTATAGCGTCCAGCGTTGGGTACGCGCTACCCTTGATCCTGTACGACCTGCTAAAGGATACGTTGACTCACCTTTAGTTGACCCTAACAATGTTTTTATTCCAGCCTTATCAAATAGTTTAACTAGTTTGTCGGGATGGCCTGAGATTAGCGTTGATACCTACACAAGTCAAGAGGGTACTAGAAAAGAGCAATGGACAATGGCAGATGGCTTTGCTCAGCACTATGGCGCTTTCACTATCAACTGTCAATTTGATAACATGACTAATAATTATCTGCCTGAACTATTTTGGTATTGGACACAGTATATGATGCTTGTCCATGAAGGTGCGTTCTATCCCCATTATGATAGTATCTTAGAAAATGAGATAGATTATCAAACTCGCATCTATCGACTCATTATGGATGAAACAAAGACCTTTGTTATTGATATTGCTGCTACTGGTATCTGTTTTCCAACAAACCCGTCGCAAGCGTCCAGATACGACTATAATAAAGAAGAAGTCTTTAATAAGAGTAATGATAATTTTAGTATATCGTTTGCAGCTAATGGAGCCATCTATAAAGACCCAATTTTAATGGCTGAATTTAATATGTCTGTCCAAGCTTTTAATTTAGGCATGAACGATAATATTAGAGATAAACAATATAAACTATTAACTCCAGCTGAAGCTACCTTATTTAATCATTTTGGCTACCCTCGTATTAATCTTGATACTGGTAGACTTGAGTGGTGGGTAGATAAAGCTGATTACGCCGCAATCATGAAAACACAGGTAGGAAGATAATTATGGCTAATGTTACCACTAAACAATTTGCAGATAGTATTCAAGACTTATTAACAAACCCAGCACGCGCTCACCTGTTTGCGCTTGCTATGCTTGAAGAAGTCACTGATGGAAAATACGCTTTAGTTGATCCAACTAATCCGTTTGCTTTCTTATTAGAATCATCAACAGCTGTAGCATCGGCTGGACTTAATAAGACAGAAACAATCATAAGACGACTTTACCCAACACTTGCTCAAAACTATGATGATTTATACTATCACATGAGTGACGTTGATTATCTAGACCGTTTTGCTACTCCAGCTCGTACTAACATGGTAATGTTTCTAGGTTTAGAAGAAGTAAAACAAAAAGCAGTGCTTGAGAATAACTCTGGGGTTAGAAGACTTACTATACCTCGCTATACTAAGTTTACTGTAGCTGATACTACCTTCACTAGTTTATACCCAATTGATATTCGGGTAATGATGCACGGTGGTTTTAGAATTACCTTCGATGATGACATCTTAACAGACGTTGACACATTAACAACCAACCTTGTTGATTGGACTATTGTGTCTATGAATGGTTCTAACTGGCTTAAAATCACTGTACCAACGATGCAGCTTAATATAAGCCGAGTTACAGCTCAGATTAATAGAACTAGTGGTTATAGTAAAGTTCACAGCATTACCGATAATTTTTATTATTGTGAAGCTTATAACTATACTAATAATAACTGGGTTAAAATGAATGTTACTCATAATGAGCTCATCCATGACCCATTAACTCCTACAGTGGTTTTAAATGTTTTAGACAACGCTGTTAAAGTGTCAATACCCCATATATACACAAATAATAATCTAGTCAACGATACAATTCGAATTGACTTTTATACTACAAAGGGTAAGATAGATTTAAATTTATCTGGTTATAATTCTACAAGCTTTGAGGCTAACTGGAATCCTTTGATTGGTAATAATCTAGATGTGTATAGCGCACCACTTAATACATTTAATGAGCTTATTATCTTTAGTCCAGATAATGTTAGCGGCGGTAACTTTGGCTTAAGCTTTGAAGAGCTTAGAAAGAGAGTTATCAATAGAACAACTATTAGTGAAGGCTTACCAATTACTAATAAACAGCTAGCTAGTAGACTTAACAATTTAGGATTTAATCTTGTAACTAATATTGACGATATTACCAATAGACAATTTTTAGCAACTAGAATGCTGCCACCACCCACTAACAACCAAACGGTTAGTAGCATGGGCGCTAGTATGCAAACGTTGATATCATCTTTTAGTTCACTCTCAACCAATCCTTTAGTGTTAACTGGATATGATAGAATTACCCTACAACCTGAAATGTTATATGCTCTAGTTAATGGTAAACTATCTGTAGTGTCAGAACAAGAAAGACAACGGTTATTATCACTAAGTAATAAAGATTTAATAGATGAGCTAGGGCAAACTAATCTTTTATTTACTCCTTACTACTACGTGTTAAATAAAGCTCATACCTCATTAGATTGTAGAATTTATGATTTTAAACACCCTAATGTAAACAGTCGTTATTTCTTTCAACAAAATTTATCTATTGAACCAATGTTTGATATTTTAAATTATAGCATTTATCCAGCTACTGATAAAACTGGCTTTTATCTAGAAGTTGAAGCAATGCTAGGTAGTACACTTAAAAATACTCTTGCCAGTAATTTAAATATCCAATTAAGCTTTCAAGCTGCAGATACTTCAACAAGGTATCATCTAGACGGTAAGCTTATTTCAGCAGTTGGTGAAGATGGGGTTATTAGTGCTGATAGGTACATTTGGCAATTTTTAATTGGTACTAATTTTGATGTTAATGAAAATGATAAATTAATTAGTATGCCAAACTTTGCACCAATGAACCTAATTCAAGAGTTTGACGTTACTACTGTCATTAGAAATATTATACCAGAAACATACGTTCCATCGGAATTAGACGACATTATTAAAGACGCTTATTTACATCACGGTCAGTGGGTAGCTATTACCCAAGAGAAGATTAATGTTAAACTTGGTGAGCGATTGGAGCGACTTTATAATAGAACTCGTACAGTGGTTGACGGTGATAGCATGTTAGTAAGAGAGTCAGATGAGTACATGAGGTATGAAAAGGACGTCTATAAAAGAGACGCTACTGGTACTATTGCATTTACCTACAACTCTCAAACTCAAGATATCACCCTAACTAAATTACATTCAGCTGGGGACATCGTATTTAATGAGAAGAATGAACCTATCTATAAATGGCGTAAAGGGGATATTGTACTAGATACTTTTGGTAACCCTATGTATAAAGACAATGGGCTTGGGCTTAAACGAGAAATTGATTTATTCTTATTAGATGCGAAGTATTACTTTGCAAATTCAGCTACTACGTTAGAATATAAAGATAGCGTGATAAAACAAATTAATACTTGGGTAAATGATGACATGGTTAAACTAAATAACCAGCTGTTAGAACGAAGTGAGATGTTCTTCCACCCAATTATCACTAAAGGTAATATTACAGTTCGTGCTGATAATAATAAGATGATTAACATTAACTCTCAGCAAAGCTTTACAATTACCTGCTTTATGAATGAGTTTAAATACTCTGATGCGTCTTTGCGAGATTCTATTACAACCACATTAATTGTAACCCTATATGAGTGTCTACAGTATAGCACGGTGTCAAAAGACTTTATTCTAGCACGTTTAAGAGCTGCAACCAGTGAAGATGTAATCTCGTTAACTGTTGATGGGTTTTTAAACGATGACTGGAGTACAGTGACTTTACTAGATCAAGCACAAAGACTAAGCTTTGCTAAACGTCTTGTCTCTAAGGTCAATGGTAATATAGAGGTAGAAGATGATGTAGTTGTACGTTATGCAATCCACAGTATGTAAAAAACACAAAAAAAAAGAGAGTCCTAGCGACTCTCTTTTTTTGCCGTGCAATAATCGTGCCCGAACACGATAACAGCGTCAACGATTAGGGATGGAACAAACCATCCCAACGATACGTGTTGACCAGTTACGAAAAATTGAACACATACCACTGCAAATAAGATTAATGAAAACATTTTGTTTCTCCTTAAAGTGTTTTTAATGCCTACAAAGATTGACAATGTAGGCGAGGATTATCATTATTGTAGTATGTATCTGAAATATTTTTAATATCAATTAAACTTATTTCTTAGTAATCCAAGATGTTCGTCTAACTTTTCATCAAAGAAGTAAAGGGATGATAACTTCTCAATCAGTTTAGTTAAGGACATTAGGATACCCTTTTTCTCAAAGCTATAGCAATCCATGTAGTCAAGTGTTAGCATAAAGCTAATTGCAAGTAGACAACAAATTACTCGGTGATATAACTCGTTGTCAGTTAGCTCATCTTTAACTACTAAGTTATCTACCGCCTTTTGACTGTAGATCTCTATAGCTTTTAGTTTATTGTGTTCAACGTAATATCCACGTTTACCAGCGTCGCCAATAAACCAGCAAGCCGTATGTGAAACCAAATCTATTACTGGTTTAAAGTTAACGTACTGATCTGTTGGTTTTAGATCATCTGTCATTTTAAGAGCAAGCAATTCCCAGATTTTAGAAACCAATGATTCAACGTCTGGTTTAATCTGACGACGAAATAACTTTTCAAGTTCTAAAAAGTCATTTGGGTTTAGTGCTTTTATTTGGTAATAGACCACACTGGCGCGTAATTTTTCAATTACTTTAAGTTCAACATTAAAGTCTTTTTGATCTTTAATGATCCCATAATTGCGAAGTTGTAATTGTAAGCTATTGATATGCATATCCCGTTTAGCGATTGTACGGCGTAAACCATCGTGAGTAACTTTACTGTTAATGATGTAATGATCTAGTTGTTTAACAGCATTAAGATCATCACGGTGAAGTTTACTTTCCGGTATCCGTCTTAAATTAACACACTGGTTATTTAAGATTAGATAGACAGCATTGTTTTCAATATCAAAAACGTGCTTACGTTTAACGTCAACAATGTTATCAACTCCTAGCTGGTTTTCAATTTTAGCTATTGCTAAATTGATTTGTAGATAGGTTTCTTCGTTGAACTCATTTTCCATGGTTGGGTGAATCATGGTACTACTCCTTTTTATTTAGTTAATGGTAGAGACAATATACAACTACTATCTCACTTCTATAGTGTATATCTGATAAATATTTATTATCTGAAGTACACGGCATAAGAAGAAAAACCCAACGCTCCTATAAAAGTCTTGGCAGCGGAGGTCAATAAAAACAAAAGTAGCACCATCAAACCATTTTGTTTTTACAGGAGAAGCCCCCATGCGGGCTTGACCAAGTACGCTGTCTCTCGTATAGACTTCGGAGCGTTGGTAAAAAGATTAATTGCTTGGCGACTATTTATTGGGCCCATCGCATTATAGGTGTAGTCGTCGTATACACCTTATCCATATAGCAATCATCTTTTTATAACTGGTTGGAATAAACGTAAATAATCGGTAGAGCGAACTCTACCGATTCATAAGCATATCGTGGCAATAACGTCAACTGACTAGTTCGCCTGCTTTTTTGTTCTTCAACAACGGGATGCATTTATCCACATAAAATATATACCATGATTTCTAGAAATTTTCTTTCATGAATGCATCAAGTAGTTTATCCTTAGATCCAAGCTTAAATGCTTTTTCACTAATAGCGCAAGAATTGACAACGCCAGCTGATAGATTTACACCGATTAATCGTTTCTCATATTCACTTAATCCCTCGATTGATGCTATCTCTCGGATGGTACTACCACGACAAGCATTGGTCTTTTCTTGAATAGATGGGTAAGTTCCTTCAATGTCTAAGTCAGCATTATGAATAGTAGCCATCGTCTGTTTATGTGGTAAGTCTTTAATGATGTTAATACCAATATCTTGAGCAAGATAAGCTCCTAAGGTAACAATCCATCCTTTAGGTCCTACTACAAAATTATCTAGTTCGGTTCTTAAATCACCGCCAACTGTACCAGCTACATAACCGTTCTCTAAACAGTGAAAATGCATACCGTCTGCAATCTGCGTAGGTCCACTATTAAAGTCTTGCCAATCTGAATCTTCACATTGTGGAATAAAGGCTGAACTAATATCACCAGTCTTTTCATCTAACAGTTCAACTCCAATACAGTCAAACACGTTATATGCAATATATTCGTACGGATATTCTCTTTGCATTACAACGTGCCGCTGTAGTTTATCTAAGTGATCGGTAGCTGTAAATTTAAGTTTACCCATTTTTATGTTCTTTTTCAAGATTGCATCTAACGCATAGCTTGGTTCTTTACCACTAGCGGTGCGTAATCGACCGTATAGACACATGGCGTCAATAATGAAGAAGCTTGCAACACATTCAGTAGTAGGCCATTTTTCTGCAGCACTTAGTGGTCGTTTAGAACCACTATGGGTAACTTTCATTGTGGGACCCGGATGATACTTAAATTTTCTATACTCTCTTGGTATCGTAGGATCACAAAACGAATCTGCTGGATCAAAACCATCTTTTCTAAGCGCCATTTCCATCTTAGGAATATCGAAGTCCATATTCCAAATAGCAACAAAGTCTGGACGCCATTTATGTGCAGCTTGTAAACATTCGTGACAAAGCTCACCTGAAGTATCACCAAAGAATATCTCAAAGTTAATATTTCGTTTTTCTATATATTCACTTAAATAAAGATTTAATTTGTCTAATACTCGTTGCCTCTCAATGTCATCCATTTGTTTACTGGACTTTAAAAAGTCACGACGAATACCTAAGAATACCTTCTCCTTCATGGTAAGCGAGATTAGTATAACCTCTTGTGAACCATCCAATACATTAGTCTCGGTATCTAAGATAGCTACATCAGCTTTAGGTGACTTGGCATTTGGAAACTTAGTTCTATATTGTTTTCTAAGTAGGGCGGTAGGTGAGATGTTAGCTCCGTATACATAAGGAGATAATAACTCTTGTGATAGTCCACGATCAAAACCAGGCAATTGGAGTGCTCTATGAATGCGAGAAGCTAACTCCCATTGGGTAGATTGGTACTCTCTTAAGTTCTCTAGTTTCTCCCATTGTAGCTTATCGACATGATCACGCGCGCCTTTATTGGTAATCCAAAATGGTCTCTCGTAGTTTTTAATAATTCTTGTATTGGTTTGTTTACTACCGTCTTTTAGATGGACATTTTCTTTGACAAAAATAATATCGCTATTTTTGTATCTTGATTGACTATAAACTAAATTCATTGGTTCAAAGCCAATAACATCATCTGGATTATATTTCATTTTTACCACCAAATATTTATATATAAAACCTGCTCATACTAGTAATCAATTCGGTAATTTTTAATGATCAGTTATCGTTATGTATATCTTAAATATTTAATAGATGTATTTATCCTTTTATTAAACGTAAGGAGCTCAGCTATGAGTGATGATAATTTAAGTTTTAAAGAGCGTCTTAAGCTCTCTATGGAAAAGATTACTATGCAAGATGGTAGTTTGTTGACCGAACTATCTAATAGTGTTGAAGGGTTAATGCAATTATCCGTCATTGACCAAAATGATATTAACCAGTCAAGACTTTCTAAAATTGTTAAAAAACACACAGGTATAGACGTAACCTTTAATATTATTGAAAATACGTATGACGCATTTTGTTACCTACCAGAAATTGATAAGAACCATCCGTTCTGGCATCAAAGAAGTGCGCTACTATGTTCAATGACTAAAAATTATACAACTACTAAACCTGAAGTTGTTGGTAGCGTTAATCTTAAAAATGGAACAGTAGATGGTGTGTTTGCAAGCTTCCCTGTAAAGATCTATTTTGGTACATTATTCTTGCGTGGTTTAAATGGCGAAGCATCTATTTTCACAGCAGATGAAGTAGCTGCTATTTTAATTCATGAGATTGGTCATGCCTTTACCACATTTGAATATGTTGGTAAAACCGTAATGACTGGTCTTATTATCACATCGGCTGTAAAAGCTACTGCTGAGATCCCTAATAGTAATGAACGTAACAAAGTTTTAGTTAAGGCTTGTGAAAACGTTAACTTAAATTTAAATGAAGATCAGATTGGTGCTATCATAAAACAACACGGTGAAAACTCTGATGTTGTACTTTTAACTGAGTACGTTAAAAACTTAAACACACTTACTAAAACCAACTATTATGATGCTCGTAACTGCGAACAATTAGCAGATCAATTTGCGGTACAACATGGCGCTGCAGATGCTTTGGGTCGTGCATTAGAACGCATTTATAAAATGAGCTACAACATTAATTACCGTGGCAATGCTATGTACATGTTATTAGAAGTAATGAAGATATCATTTACTATGCTTTGGGGCGGTGCTGCTGTAGCTGGTCTGGGTGGCATTGGTGTGTTTTTAGTTATTGTACTGTTACTATTACAATCCACTGAAGTTAAAATCTATGATGACCCCAAAGATCGTCTTATCTTTTTAAAGCGTCAGCTAATCGACGACTTAAAGGTATTAAACCATCAAGATAAAAAGAATGCAGTATTAATTGCAAGACTAGTGGATCATATTGAATCGTTAGAAATGCGAATTGATGAAGTCAAAGACCGTAAATCATTTGCTCAGGCTATCTGGGAAAATGTAACTCCTTGGGGTCGCAACCGCGAACAACAAGAGAAGAAACAAAAACAACTCGAAGAAGCTTTAAACAACGACCTATTTGTTAAAGCTGCTAAACTCACTCAAATCTAGGAGATTACCAAAATGGAAAAACTTGAAATCACCCCAATCGTTAACATGCTTCGTAAATTCGAAGGTGCAACCCCTGTCATTGACTCACCTGAATCAGGTGTATCTGTTGATCATAGCTTTTGTATGGCAACTGTTATTGGGGCAGCACTAGCTTATCATTTACCGCTACCAAATGAAAAGGTTAATAACTTAACAGTTTACTTTAATCAAAGCTTTTTAACATTGCTGCAAGAAACGCTATCAGCTATTAATGAGCAATATCCTATTCGAGTAATGATTGCTTTAGACGCTTGTAAGAACACCTATAAACTTCGTCATGATCAGGTATATAATCCAATTGAAAACATTGAAGATATCTTAAACCGTGTTGTACGCAGTGATGAAAATAATGTGATTACGAATACGGGTGTAAGCTTAGCTGTACAGTATCCACAAGAGTACGGTAACCTGTTAAGAGCAATTAATCTTGGTTGTTTGTCATTAAACAACTATCAGGGTTTAATCGTCTAAACTAAGGGGTCGTAACAATGATCGATGTTAATCTAATGCCCGGTGTAGAAGAAGACGTAGATGCTGAACTTAACTATAGCGATGACTTCCTCGAAATAGATGGCATTAGTATTTCACTTCAATCACTTGGCAATGTTATTAGTGGTATTATTGATAAAGGTTATATTGAAGCTAGTGACGTTGCAAGCTTTGAGAAGATTAGTCCTGGTTGTTTACTAGATAACCACACCATCAACGAGTTTGGTGGTGTCTTTAGTAGTGAGGCATTTAATGTATCTCTAGAAGGTACTATTAATACTGAGTTTGATTTAGCAATGCATCTAACTGGTAAAGTATTAAAGTTTATTGGTAATAGCGCAGTAAAGTTAGCTGGTGTAGTAAAGGTTTGTTTAGATGACAAAGCTATTAATAGTTTCAAAAAACTATTCTCAACATCTATTCATCACCAAGAAACATTAAAAGATATTAAATGGTCAGACTTAACTAATGAACAAAAACAAAAGTTAGTTAAACTTGTTCAGTCTTATAGCGGTATTAATACCATTGGTGAGAAAGAAACACTTGAATTATTAAATGTGGTAAAACACGCTAAGACAAGTCTTGATGTAATGAATAAGTTTTATCTACCAAAGCATTCAAATATATTAATCCCTTTGTTTTATATCCCATCTAGCAATTATAAACAAATTGTTAACTTCTTTGAATATAATGATAAGACAATGATGCCAAAGATAGAAACTAATCTAAATTTAGCAGTCTCTGAATTATCTAGTATTATGGAGAAGCGCGATTGGGTTGGGTTAAGTAGATTCGATATCAACATATTTAATCAGGACAATAAAGAACCAATTTGGAAGTTAGCAACTGCTGTCCACGCTTTAGTAAAACCAGATGCTAAATTTAGTAAGAACTTATCTAAAGTAAGTAAAGCTATAAGTCCGCTACTAGATCACGATAAACGAGGCAAAGTGGATGCACCTAAATTTAATCAAGATTTAACTAATCATTTATTAGATTTAGAGAACATTAAAAATAGCGTTATCTCCATTAGTGAAACAATGATGGATATGCACAAAAGTGCAGATACCAAAGCTGGTAAACTAAGTCACGATCTAAGATCTTTTAGAGCATCTAAAACTATTAAAGAGTCCTTACAGACTGGGAGGGTTGGTAATAAATACTCTAATGCTAATTACTCTCGCGTTATGAAAGAATTAAAAGAGTTATCAATTTATTGTGAGTTTATGGCAAGTGTTAGTGAGAAGTTTGTTAAAACCTATATGGGTGTCAACCATAGAGTCAATAAACTTAACAATGAGACAACTGACTTTATTATCCATGTCAATAAAATATTAGGAGGCAATCATGCCTAGTCAACAAATGCTAGAGGAAGAAGCAGAACGCGTCCAAGAGTATATACACCGAGACGATGAATTAGACGCATTCATTACGGTAGGTAAACTTGAAGAAGAACAAAGTATTGATAAGACTGAACAGTTAACTGAAGAGTTACAACGCATTAAAGATATTTTAGTTGACTCTGAAGGGGTTGATAAAACGATTCGTACTTCTCTTGAAAAATATTTATCGTTAGAATCTGAAGATCAGTTGCCACCGTTATCTAGATACACAGGTGAGCTTAGCCTTATTAATTACGACGCTACATTAACTTGGGTTGATAACAGATTGCTAGAAGCTAAAAGCGAACAAATGCAATCGTCACTTAACTTTCTGCGTGCTGGTATTAATTGGGTGAGTGATATCCTAACTAAACTAGATATGTCTAAAGAAGAAGTATATCGCTTGCGTGAGAACATTGAAAGGTTGCAAGATAGTATTCGTGATAAAGCTGGACAAATTACTTTTGATGATATGCTTAAGTGTGATCAAGCATTAGCCGGTTATGCTAAGGCAGCCCATTGCGACGTTGAAAAGATTAACTTTATTCAGCGTGGTCAGATCAGATCACCTTATGCTAAGACTATTACTCTAAGAGAAATAGGTAATGCATCTGTTATAGATTACGTTAGCGTTCATTTAGAAAAGCTCTTAGATGATACTGATACCAGTAGCATAGTGGTAGATTACTTTGCTAAATCGTTATCTGCTCTAGATAGGCTATGTCATATCCTAGAGATGTTAGAACATGGTGAAATTAAATCGGAAGTCTTTGGCGAGATTGATTCTACTGCACTTAGAGAGTGTAGCTTTAACTATGATCTTTGTAATAAGGTAGAATCGACAAAACATGATTTACTAATAATGCCAGTTACTAATAAGTTTTTAAAGGGCGCTTTAATTGAAATAGATACTTTTAGTGAATATATGGATGACATTAGTTCGTTAAAAGCTCTGCCCGATAAGCTTTTACAAACGGTATCGGTTAATGATGAGCAGGTGTTAGTTTTATTACAACAATGTAATACAACCTTATCTTGTATTATTGAAGCATTTAAACATTGTGTTGACAATACTAATGCTTGTATTAAATTTCTAACAGTAAAGGATGACGCGCTATTACATTTAAGATTATATGTAGAAGATGTGTTTGATGCTGTTCATGATGAATAGGGCAAAAAAAAGAGTGGGTTTACCCCACTCTTTTTATGCCGACTTACTCAACAAGCCATGATTCATGCTTATCAAAGCGACCGGTTAACTCAAAACCTTTAGAGGTAAAGGTTGTAAAACTAATCCACTCTGGGGTAGAGAGGGTTAAACCATCTCTGTCTTCCTCAATCGTTAATTGTAGTTTATTTCGCTCTTCTTGGGTCAAGCTAAACACCGGACATTGGATATCGTCAAGTTGTAAATATAAAGTCTTAACAGCATGTGCATGTGGCGCACGGGCTACAACTTGTACTTTATTTCTTTCTTCAAGAAACGAGTTAATTAGAGTTTGAGTAACGTTTGCCATAATAGTTCTCCTAGTAGTAGTTAATAGTTATTAACAGCTTAAAGCAACTGTTAATATTGTAAAGTAGTTTATTGATTGTAATTCTCTAAATAATAAACCTTGATACAAGGACCAAAGTCTTCGATAATAATTGCGCGTTTAATCTCCTCTGAGCTGTGTTGTAGATGATCTAAGTCGACGTACATACCAATCGTACGCTTTTGATAAGTGGTACTGTAAACATTGTTAGCTGTTCTAACAACTAAAGTAACTTCTTTGGTTATATTAGATAACAGAATGTTAAAACCCCAAACGAAGTTTATCGTTTCGATATCACAATCTAATGGTTTTTCAAATATCTTTGGATCTATCTCACCATTTAGTTTATACTGTAAAAATTCTTCAACATTGTCTTTATCAAGATATTTAACAATCTCATATCCTTTGACTCTAATGTCTTTAATAACACCCAGTGTGTAAAGCTTTAATTGAAATAAAGCATATAACTTTCTGAAACGACTTACCATTCAGTGTATCCTTCTATATGTTCACATTAATAGTACATATTTGATATTAATTAAATATTTATTTACATAACGGCATAAAGGGAGGATTGCCCTCCCAATATGATTATACATCATACCCTTCTTTTTGTAACTCTTTTAAAGCACTATTGTGGCTCTTTTGTCTAAGAGCTGAAGTCTTAGCAATATCTAATTTAGCATCTTCGATTATTCTATCTGTTATATGTCTAGGCATATTTAAAAAATCCTTTAGATTAAGATTATACCTCTCATTGATACCGTAGAGTCTATAGTCTCGAATCCTTGAATAGATAGGACCCAATTCATGTAGACCATCTTTAGCATTATAAGCTACTAAAGCTAGACGATTGTTATCATCATCTAAATCTGCTATATCAAATACGTCATTATACATCTCAGCTAATAAACGTTCTATTAAAAAGCCTTTGTCTTTAATTCCACGTTTAAACGGGACACGCTGTTTCTCTAAATATTCAACACTCCTCATAGTAGCGCATTTAATAATTATCCCTTTTGAGTTTCCTTCATAGCAAAACCCAGGATAGGTAACGTGACCACTATAAGGATTGTTATTCAAGTTTTTATTTAGCGAAGGATACTCTGTTGAAGCTTGCGGTCCCGGAGAGCGAAAAAAAGTTTAATCGGATCAACTGGTAGAAGCCAAGGATGTTTTTCAATTTGTTCAGTTGGCATTTCTTCACAGCCTTCACATGGAACACGTGGAACTGCAATTAAGGCAATTGGATTAACATCAATGAACTCATCGGCAGCTTTAACAAACTCATCAACAATTTCAGGAGCCGCAGATAGTGTGTTTAGCAGTCTATCAATTGAGCTTTCTTCATCGGTGATTGTCTCTTCGTCTTCCCAAACAACATGTTTAACAAAGTGGCGATAGTTACGAAGGCTAGTTAGGTTTGCACGCTCACGCATGTAGTTATTGATATTTGCATCTGAATTCTCATCGGCAAATACAGTTCTTACTGTGGTTTCAAGTTCGTTAATCCAATCATCGCCAGCTGCAAAATGTTCTGCTAAAGATGCTGTCTTAAACACAATAGTAAAGCCACCGCTAGATGGGGTAAAGGTTGACTTATCAGTTGGTGTGATGTCCTCTTGATATTGTTTGATGTCTTCAATGGTCTTTAACTTACGAGGAACATCAGACATGTGTTTAAGCATCTTCTCAGTAATACGAGAACGATCCACCCACATGATCTTAGCAACGTCAAGCATGACTTCAGTTACATGTTGACATTTCTCTGGATCAATCAAACAAGCTTTGGCGTAAGGATAGCCATTTGGGAAGATTGTATACGCTAAGCCCCATGCGATGATTGGTAAATCAAGAATGCTAATATGCTCAGCTAAGTTTTCAATGGTGTCAAAGTCTTTGATATTAGTTTCGTAAATAACTTCTTCTACTAGTTCAAACAAAGCTTTATTGATAAAGGTAGATCTATTAGCAAAGATAAGACCACCAGTATTTTTACCGATAGTGATTTTCTCTTTCTCAATCTTTTCATAGAAATTGAGCAGCTGGATATCAGACGGTGCTTTAATGCTAATGTGGAAACCTGAATGCCATAGTGGAATCTTGATCATTGCACCAAGACCTAACACTTCTTGCATTTTGTTCATAGCGGCAAGACCACTGATGCGATTACCAGTACCTTTGGCTTCAGTACGTGGTCTAGCACCTGCGATAGCACGTCCTTGATATTCAGCCTTTTGTTGCCAATCACCATTTGGTCTAGTTAACGCTTCTAGGTTGTGATCGGTTAAGATAGAATCGTTATCGGCAAGTAACAAAGTTTCACGCCATCTTCTATCATAAATAGATTCGGCTGAACGGTAGTAAGGCACACCTTTAGTAACCTCTAATGCTTCTTTTGGTGTGAAGTTAACAGCTGACAACGATAATTGATATTTAATAAGAGTATTTTTATCACTGCGTG
>VNIU01000423.1_pt1 | contig 18646 bp, 13 predicted proteins | sample 7248601 | NCBI WGS metagenome assembly VNIU01 (sample SAMN12251564, study PRJNA551026) | human skin metagenome | isolation source: skin samples from healthy patients and patients infected with Netherton Syndrome | host: Homo sapiens | place: France:Paris
TAGCGCTGGGAAATCGGGGTCGGCTGGATCTTCCACACCTCGTTCGCGTAGTCCGCGATGGTTCGGTCCGAGGAGAAGCGACCCGAATAGCAGATATTCAGCCAGGCCTTCTTGGCCCATGCAAGATCGTCCTCTTGATACTCCGCGGCCATGCGGTCGCGGGTCTCGCGGTAGTCGGCGAAGTCACCGAGGACGTAGTACTGGTCTTGGGCGTGCTCCCCGAAGCCGTCGAGAAGCGAGGAACGCAAATCGCCGAAGATGCCGGCATTGTCGGCGCCCAGGGTGCCGTCGACTAGCGCATCCAGCGCGCGGGCCAAGCCTGGCACGCTCTGGTAAAGCTCGCCCGGGTTGTACTCGGCGCGCAGCTGCGGCAACTCCTCATTGCGGGCGCCGAAGATATAAGCGTTGTCCTCGCCAACCGCCTCGACGATTTCTACGTTTGCTCCATCCATGGTGCCCAAGGTCAGTGCGCCATTCATCATGAACTTCATATTGGACGTGCCGGAGGCTTCCTTGCCAGCCACGGAAATCTGCTCGGAGATATCAGCGGCCGGGATGATGTGCTCGGCGGGGGAGACGTTGTAGTTCTCTACGAAGACGACGCGGATGATGTCTTTGGTCGCCGGGTCGTTATTGACCAGATCCGCGATGGTGTTGATGAGCTTAATAATCGCCTTGGCGCGGTCGTAGCCTGGCGCGGCCTTGGCACCAAAGATGAAAGTGCGCTTCGGCACGGTTTCGCCCTCGTCCTTGATGCGGAAGTAGAGGTCGAGGACGTAGAGGGCGTTCATCAGCTGGCGCTTGTACTCGTGCAGGCGTTTAATCTGCACGTCAAAGATGGAATCGGGGTCGATTTCAGCGCCTTGGTGGTCGTTTACCCACTGCGCAAAGTCGCGCTTATTGGCCTGCTTGATGGCGATGAGCTGGTGCAGCAGGTCCCCGTCGTCGGCCTTATCGGCGAGTTTGGCCAGCTGGGTGAGGTCAGTAACCCACGCATCGGAACCAGCCTGCTGTGTGAGCAGTTCTGCCAGGCGGGGGTTGCACATCTTTAGCCAGCGGCGCGGGGTGACGCCATTGGTCTTATTGTTGAATTTTTCTGGCCAGAGATCGTGCCATTCGGATAACGTATCGGCCTTGATGATCTCGGTATGCAGGGCGGCGACACCGTTAATGGAGTAGGCGGCGTAGCAGGCGATCCAGGCCATGTGCACGTGCCCGTTGGACACCGGCGCCATGTAGTCAATGCGGCCCTGATCTAGGCCGCGGTGGGCCATATCTTCGCGGAAGCGGCGGTCGATTTCTTCCACCAACTGCCAGATGCGCCAGAACAGCTTTTGGAAGATGGATACTTCCCAGCTCTCTAGGGCCTCTGCGAGCACGGTGTGGTTGGTGTAGGCGAAGGTCTCGGTGACGATCTTCCACGCCGCATCCCAGCTCAGACCATGGTCATCGAGCAAAATGCGCAGGAGCTCTGGGATGGCGAGCACTGGGTGGGTGTCATTGAGCTGGATGGAGTTGTACTGCGCAAAACCGGTGAGGTCCTCGCCGTGCTGGGCAATGTAGTTATCCACCATGGTTTGCAGGGAGGCGGAGACAAAGAAGTACTGTTGGCGAACGCGCAGTACCTTGCCCTCGTAGGTGGTGTCGTTGGGGTAGAGCACGCGGCAGATATCCATGACGCGCTCGCGATCGACAATGGCCTCCGTAAAGCGCTGGGAGTTGAAGGCATCATAATCGAATTCAGCGATGGGCTCGGACTTCCACAGGCGTAGCGTGCCTACGTTATCGGTTCCGTAGCCGGTGATAGGCATGTCATAGGGAATGGCGCGCACGTCCATGTCATCAAAGTGGACGCGGCGCTGCTCGGAGGCGCGGCGGATGATGAAGTCATAGCCGTTTTCCATCCACGCATCAGGCTGTTCCTTCTGGAAGCCATTCTCAAAGGACTGGCGGAACAGGCCGTAGCGGTAGAGCAGGCCATAACCGGTAACGGGGTAGTCCTGGGTGACAGCGGAATCGAGGAAGCAGGCGGCGAGGCGGCCGAGGCCACCGTTGCCGAGCGCGGCATCGTGCTCGGCTTCGAGAACATCGCTCAGCTCGTGGTCGGCGGCGGTGGCGGCAGCCTTGGCATCGTCAACCAAGCCCAGGTTGGTGAGGTTATTGAGCAGCGCGCGGCCCTGCAGGAACTCCGCGGAAAAGTAGTGCTGCTGGCGGGTCGCAGCATAGGCGGAACGGGTGCGCTCCCAATTATCGGCAATCTGCTCCATGACGGCACCGGATAGGCCCGACCAGAACTTGCGGTAGGAAGCGCTGTGCGGGCTCACACCGGAGGCCGCACGAACATGGGAGGGAACGGTGGATTCGAAAACAGAGTGCCGTGGCTGGCTCATGTGAAACCTTAAGGTAGTGGGAAGTCACGAAACGCCTGCCAGCTTAATAGGATTGGCGCCGCCTTGCAGGGAGGAAATAGGTAAAGGCGCACCGGGTACTTAGGGCTTTGCCAAGTAGGTCAATGCCGCACCATACGCTGCCCGGGTGGAGGCATAGACGGTCGGGGCATAGTCCGGCAGGAAGGTTGCTTGGTGGTTGACCGGTGGGTCTTGCAACTCGTCTTCCGGGGTGCAGCCGATATGCCAGAAGACATAAGGCACGCCCCATGCCTGGGGTAGGTAGCAAAAGTCCTCAGAGGCGGTAGAAGGGGCGGCGATGACCGAATCGGAGCCGAAGGCGGCATCGAAAACCTCGGCCACTGGTGCGTGGGCCGTGGCGTCGTTATCGGTGACCTCGCCGTGAGCGTAGTACTCAAAGGTCGGGTCTTGCTCGCTTCCGGACGCCGCACACTCGGCCTTGACCATGCGCTCGAGGGAGGCATAGACCTTTTCCGCGAGTGCGGGATCGTAGTAGCGCGTATTGAGTACCAACTCGGCGGATTCGGGAATGATGTTGTTTTTATCGCCGGAGTGTAGCTCGCCTACCGAGATGACAAAGAACTCGTGTGGGGCAACTTCGCGGCCCACAATAGCTTGGAGGCGGGTGACGATCATGGCCGCGATATAGGTGGGGTCGATGGAGTTATGGGGCATGGAAGCGTGGGCCGATTTTCCGAAGACGCGGATGTGCAAGGAATCGCAGCCGGCCATGATGGGGCCTGCGGTGTGGCGTACAGTACCGGCGCGGCCGGGCATGATGTGTTGGCCTAGGCAAATATCGGGACGAGGCACTCGCTCGATGAGGTTATCGGCCAACATGTCCTTTGCTCCCACGGAGGATTCTTCGGCCGGTTGGAAAAGGGCGAGGAAGGTGCCGGACCAGGTGCTCCGGGAGGCGTCGAGAAGCGCGCAGGCACCCAGCAGCGCCGTGGTGTGCATATCGTGCCCGCAGGCGTGCATCTTTCCATTAGTGGCGGAATAGGACACGCCGGTGGCCTCTTCCACGGGTAGGCCGTCAAAGTCCGCACGCAGCAAAGCAGTGGGGCCATCGCCGTTGCGGAAGATAGCGACCATACCAAAGCCGCCGATGTTTTCTACTACCTCGCAGTCAAAATCGGCGAGTTTGGCGCGGATGCGACTGGCGGTGCGCTCCTCTTCATGCGAAAGCTCGGGGTGGCGGTGCAGGTCCTCATAAAAGTCCTGCTGCCACCCCAGATCGGCCTCCTGGGAAGTGACGAGCTGGGCGATGCGGGCAGAATCAGACATGGTTTCACACCTTAGGGATTGGGTAGGGTTGGCGCTATGCCGGTTATTCAATTTGATGTTTTGGTTCCCAACGCGCAAGCAGAGCGCGTCGCGGAAATCTTTACCGCCGCCACCGACAAGCTGGTGGAGAGCGGTTCGCTTTCCTCAGCTGACGTTACCCGCCCAGAGGCACCGCAGTTTCCAGAGGGGTTGGAAGAGCAGCTGCGGCAAAATTATCGCGACGAGCATGAGGACCGCGACCTTGCGGACGCGAGCGTGCACCGCTATGACATCGCGGTGGCGGGCGTGAGTGGCTCGGTTAACCAGCTGGGCATGGTGCTCTCGCGCCTTCTCACCCCGCATGCAGTGCTGCCCAAGGACCACGTATTGCTAGAAGATGAGCTGGCGCATGAGCGGCCCGCAATCTTCCCGTGGTCGCTGTCCATTCGGCCTTAGAGCTGCTTGACGATGTCCCCGGCGGCCGCCGCCAGCTGCTGGGCCAGCGTGCCCTCTTGGCTAAGGGGAGCGCAGTAGGCGTCGGTGTCATGCTCGAAGGAGCCGGCGATAATGCCCACCGGTGTTCCGGATTGTTGCGCGAGATCCGTGATGGTTCCGACTGCCTTGCCGGTCAGAGACTGTTCATCAAAGCGGCCCTCGCCGGTAATGACAAGATCGGCCGAGGCGATCTTTTCCGGAAGCCCCAGTGCTGCGGCCACATGCGTGCCGCCGGACAGGACGCGCACGTGTTCGTCTGAACCCCAGAGGGTGCGCGAGAGCCAGGACAGGCCGATGGGAAGGCCGCCCGCGGCGCCAAAATATGCAGAATCTGCATCGGTGTCGGTAACTTCGCATGCTTGGAGCATGGCGCCGGCCAGCAGCGCTACTTGTTCGCCTTTCGCTCCCTTTTGGGGACCGTACATGGTCGCCGCCTGCACTGGGGTAGCGCGGGTATCTGCCAACAGGGTGAAGTCGAGCATGCCCGCCTTGATATTGAGCTGCGCGGTATCGATGTGGTCGAGCTGAACTAGGGGAGCGCCGCCCTTGGGCAGGGCATAGCCGCGGGCGTCGTGCGCGGCGGCACCGAGTGCGGTGAGGATGCCCATCCCGGCGTCAATGCTGGCGGTGCCGCCTAATCCCAGCACGATCGAGGTAGCGCCACGTGTTTCTGCGTCCGCGATCAGCACGCCGGTGCCATAGGAATCGGCGTGGAGCGGATCAAGGCTGTCCTGCACGGCTGGCAGCCCAGTGGCAGAGGCGACGTCAATGAACGCAGTGGCTCCTGCGAGAACATAGCTTGCCTGAGTCAAGCGGCCAATGGCGTCGGTAGTGGGCAGGGTAATGGTCTCGGCGGATTGTCCGCCGGCCGCTGCTGCCTGCGCGAGGACGGCAGCGGTGCCCTCGCCGCCATCGGCCATGGGCAGGGTGGTCACCGTGGCGTCGGGAAGCGCTTGGCGCACCCCCATAGCAATGCTGGCTGCGGCCTCGGGCGCGGAGGCGGTGCCTTTAAATGAGTCTGGGGCGACAACAATATGCATGCCCGTGATTATAAAGCCCGCCCGCGCTGGGGCACGGTGCGACTTAAGATTCGAACGGTCTACAGAAAATAGTTAACTTTATTGTCGCTGGTAAAAGGCGTTGTATGTCTCCCTAAAGCCTCGAACCTGCTTGCATTATCGGTAGTTTGATAGGAAACTGGTATCTGTTCTTACAAGCCCACAGAATGGAATGCACACCATGTCAGTAGATAGCCAAATCTCTGAGTACTACGACAAATTGCTCAAGCGCAATGCGGGAGAACCGGAATTCCACCAAGCGGTTTCTGAGGTCCTGGATTCGCTGAAAATTGTCCTAGAAAAAGACCCGCAGTACGCGGACTACGGCCTGGTGGAGCGCCTGTGCGAGCCTGAACGCCAGCTCATCTTCCGCGTGCCATGGATCGACGATAGTGGCGACATCCAGGTCAACCGCGGCTTCCGCGTTCAGTTCAACTCCGCGCTCGGCCCCTACAAGGGTGGCCTGCGATTCCACCCCTCGGTCAACCTGGGCATCATCAAGTTCCTTGGCTTTGAGCAGATTTTCAAAAACTCCCTGACCGGCCTGCCCATTGGCGGCGGCAAGGGCGGTTCTGACTTTGATCCCAAGGGCAAGTCCGAGGTAGAGGTCATGCGCTTTTGCCAGTCCTTCATGACGGAGCTGCACCGCCATATTGGCGAATACCGCGACGTGCCGGCCGGTGACATCGGCGTCGGCGGCCGCGAGATCGGCTTCCTCTTTGGCCAGTACCGCCGACTGACCACGCAGCACGAATCCGGCGTCCTCACCGGCAAGGGATTGACCTGGGGTGGCTCCCTGGTTCGTACTGAGGCCACGGGCTTTGGCACGGTCTACCTCACCAATGAGATGATGAAGACGCACGGCGAGTCTTTCGACGGCGCCAAGGTTATCGTCTCCGGTTCTGGCAACGTGGCCATCTACGCCGCAGCCAAGGCCCAAGAGCTTGGCGCTACTGTAGTGGCCATGTCCGATTCCTCCGGCTACATCACCACCCCTAACGGCGTGGACATTGAGCTGCTCAAGGACGTCAAGGAAACCCGCCGTGAACGTATTTCCACCTACGCCGAAGAAGCTGGAAACGGCGTGGAATTCCACAAGGGGGGAAATATCTGGGAAGTGCAGGCAGACGTAGCTCTGCCGTGTGCCACCCAAAATGAGCTCGATGGCGATTCTGCCAAGAAGCTCGTTGACGGCGGCGTGCGTTACGTAGCCGAAGGTGCCAATATGCCGTCTACCCCAGAGGCGGTCCACGTCTTCCAAGAATCCAAGATCAACTTCGCGCCGGGCAAGGCAGCCAACGCTGGTGGCGTTGCTACCTCCGCGCTGGAAATGCAGCAAAACGCATCCCGCGACTCCTGGTCGTTTGATTACACCGATGATCGCCTCCACGCGATCATGTCCAATATCTTTAAAAACATCGATAGCACGGCTAAGGAATATGACCGTGAAGGCGATTACGTTGCCGGTGCAAATATTGCTGGCTTCAAGAAGGTAGCGGACGCCATGTTGGCACAGGGCGTTATCTAGCTGCTCACTTCTTCTTTCAAGCTCCCTTTCTGTGCTGCCTTTGTGTAGTGGAGAAGGGGAGTTTGTGCTGTAAATACGCGCCATAGATTGTGTGAGTGGGTGGGTGGAAGGCGATTGTTTGCACTGGAGGGGAAATCCGCAGTACACACTCGGTGCGTGGCCTCCACGTCTGGCACGTGAGGGCATGTAAAATTCGCAGCATGTACCGTGTCTTTGAGTCCCTAGATGAACTAGTCCAGCACTTGGAAGAGGCCCATAGCCTCCCCATGACCTCTAATTGCATGGTTCCGCGCCATGAAATGCTCGCGCTTCTCGACGACCTCCGAAACGCCCTGCCCGTTGAGATTGATGACGCGCAGGATGTCTTGGATAAGCAGGATGAAATCCTGCACGGCGCCGAAGAGCGTGCGGACCAGACCATCAATGACGCTAATGCGCAGGCTGATGACATCGTGGGCCATGCTCGCGAGGAGGCGGATGCCACGGTCTCCCACGCAGAACAGCATGCCGCCAAGTTGGTAGCTGATGCTGAAGCTCGCGCTCAGTCCATGGTGGAACAGGCCCGCGCGGAAGCAGACCGCACCATCGCTCAGGCCAACGATGAATATGAGCGTTCCGTGGCAGAAGGCCGTGCCGAGCAAGAGCGTATGGTTTCGGAATCTGAAGTTGTGCGCCGCGCTGATGAGGAAGCACACCGCATCGTGGAGTCCGCCCACACTGAGTCCAACCGTCTGCGCAGTGAATGCGATGAGTTTGTAGACGGCAAGCTAAGCGAATTTGAAACCACCCTCAATGGGCTGCTGCGCACCGTAAGCTCCGACCGCTCTGCACTGCGCGGCGGTGCCGGGGTCCGTTCCCGCGGCGGCGACTACCAGCCCTCGGGACGTGCCGGCGGCGTTGCGGGCGGCTCCCGCTACGCAGAAGGCGAGGCCTACGAGCGTCGCTATAACGAGCGCTAAACCTTTAAATTCTTTCTGCCCTTAAGCTTCATTTCCCGGAGGCACCCGGGCTAAGGAGCTTAAGGGGTGAGGGGTGGTTTAGCCCCTTATATCAGGCACGGCCAAAGGCTCTGGTGGGTGGGCAGACGGTTTGTCGTACACCGTCTGCCCACCCACCAGAGCCTTTATGTTTTCCTACCAGCGCAGGCAGTTCAGGAGGTTGCGCGGGAGCGAGGCTGTGTGGTGGGCACTGCCGTATTCGGTGCATGGGGAGCAGCTGTTAACGGCGTGTGTGTGGACGTGGCGCTGCTTTCCTTCCTCGATGTGAGACGCGCAGGCGCGGCGGATTGGACGGCCATACATGCTGCAATGATTGTGGTCACTAATCCAGGGAAAAGGAATGCAACGAGTGCGGTAAAGAAATAGGAAGACAGTGACGTCAAAGAACTATCACTAAAGTTCTGCGGAAAGCACACGGCGCACATACTCACTAGCGCACCTGTGGCAACCAGCATGGTGCCTACAGAAATAAGCGCCGTGGGAATGGTCTCCCGAGAAAACCAGGTAATGGCGCCTGCGCTTAGGGAAAAGATGAGTGCGCCGGTGAGCACCGAAAGGTCCATGCCAGTGGGCAATACCAGGATGGTGCCAGCTATCAAACCAGCAATGATGCTGCAGATGAGTGCAGTAAAGAGGCGAATCCCACTAGCGCCATAGATTCCTGAACGGTCCGGCCGTGGAGTCGCGTGCACGAGCGTGCCGGCAATGGTTAATACCGCGGCAGGAAGGCAGCTAAACACGGCGAATCCGAGTGCGATGCTGCGTGGATCCGTGGAGGCTAGCGCCAAGTGGTAAGTCATGCCTCCACACTAAAGACGGCATTGGCTTGGGCAAAGGCTAATCCGGAAAGGCATAGGCCCTTTTACTTTAAACGACAGACTCTTGACAGAAAGTTTGCCTGCGCGGGCCGCTAGGCGGAGTTTGCGGGGCAAGGTAGACTACCTAGTGTTATGACATCACCATTGAAGTTCGATGTGGGCGAATTGTTGAACGCCCAAGGCGCTGACGCACTGCCGGAGCAACGCACCCAGACCGGCCCCGCACCTGAGAGGATTGGCGTCGAGATGATCGCCATTCCGAAGGGCGAAGAGCTTACCGTAGACGCCACCTTGACCCCACTTGGTGCAGGTGTCTTGGTGGACGCCAACGTATCCGGCCGGCTAACCGGGGAATGCTCCCGGTGCTTGAAGGAACTGCACCCGGAGCTGGACCTGCATGTCACGCAGGTCTTTGCCGCCGATGAATCCTTCGTCTCCGGCGATGATCCTGCAGCCGATGATGAAGGCTCCGGAGATGAGATTCCGGAGATCGAGGATGATGAGCTGAACCTTTTGCAGGCCGTGATCGATGAGGCAGGACTCAACCTTCCCTTTGCGCCGGTATGTGAAGATGGCTGTGAGATTGACACGCCTGAAGGTGTGACCACCGGTATCTCTGGCGAAGAAGAGGAAGACAAGGTCGATCCCCGCTGGGCTGGTTTGGAGAAGTTCCTATGAGCCGCAAAAAGAAGCTAACCGGGGAAGAAGCGCTGGCAGCCGAGTTTGCTGCCGTAGACCACACCCCATTGTTGGAATCGCTTGGCGTGGATTTGCAGCCAGAACACCTGCGTCTAGCGCTTACTCACCGCTCTTTTGCCAATGAGAATGGGCATTTGCCTAATAACGAGCGCTTAGAGTTTTTGGGCGATGCGGTGCTGGGCCTGTCGGTGGCCTCCCAGCTCTACATCACTTATCCCTCTCGTCCGGAATCGGATATTTCCAAGATGCGTGCCTCGATCGTCTCGCGCTACGGACTATCGGATATCGCCCGTGAGATAAACCTCGGCCCGCACATTTTGCTGGGCAAGGGAGAGCAGTCCACTGGTGGCCGCGATAAGGATTCCATTCTTGCCGATACCACCGAGGCAATCTTTGGTGCCATCTACCGCGAGCATGGATTCGAAACCGCGCGAGATGTCATCTTGCGCTTGTTTGCAGAAAAGATCGACAACGCCACTGTGAGTGGTCGCCACCTGGATTGGAAGACCACCCTGCAGGAGCTGTGCGCCGAGCTTAAGGCACCGATGCCGGTCTATTCGGCTACCTCCACTGGCCCAGAACATGATCAGACCTTTAACGCGGTAGCTACCGTCGCTGGTCTGACCGTGGGCAATGGAGTGGGACACAATAAGAAGTTGGCCGAGCAGCAAGCGGCTCAGGAAGCCTGCCAGACTTTGCGCGAGACTCCTCTCTTGGTGCAGGGCACTGCGCATAAAGAAGGCTAAGCATGCCGGAACTGCCGGAAGTCGAGTCCGTCCGCCGGGGTCTTGAGCCCCATGTGGTGGGGCGGACTTTTGAGTCTGTGCACGTCCTGCGCCCGCGTGCCAACCGTGGCCAAGATGAGCCGCTCTCCGGTCTTCTTGTCGGTAAAGAGATCGCTGCTGTGGCTCGGCGGGGAAAGTTTATGTGGCTGGAATTTGTGGGCGAAGATTCCATGGATCCTCACCGCGACGTCCTTTTCATCCACTTAGGTATGTCGGGTCAGGTGCGAATCGGCACGACCGATTCGCCGCATCTGCGCATTCGCGCCCAGCTAAGCGGTGGGGTAGAGCTTAGCTTTGTAGACCAGCGCACCTTTGGATATTGGCTCTATGCACCGTGGGCGAAGATCTCGCACATTGGCATTGACCCGTTGGAACCAGACTTTGACATTGTGGCTACCGCACGGCGCTTGCGGGCCAAGAAGACTGCAGTAAAGACTGCACTGTTGGATCAAACCTTGGCTTCTGGAATCGGCAATATCTATGCCGATGAATCCATGTGGGCGGCACAGATTCCGCCCCGCAAAAGGGCATCGACGTTGCGGCAAAAGGATGCCGTAGCCCTGCTCGAATCGGCCCAAGAGGTCATGACCGCCGCCCTAAAAGTGGGTGGCACGAGCTTCGATTCCTTGTACGTCAACGTGAATGGTGAATCGGGATATTTCTCGCGGTCCCTGGCCGCGTATGGGCGGGCTGGCCAGCCCTGTCAGCGGTGTGGTACGCCCTTGGAGCGCTGCGTAATTTCAGGACGTTCCACCCATTTCTGCCCCCATTGTCAATAAGTTATGGCGCATGGGGTTCACGTTGTGAACCTCAAGGCAGTAAATTATTCTGCATGGATTTTCTTGAAAATGTCGTAACGACATTTAATGACGGCGTCTGGTCGTGGATTCTGCCCTGGCTGCTCATCGCTGCGGGCCTATTCTTCGGCATCCGTACCGCTTTGGTGCAGGTGCGCATGGTGCCGGATATGTTCCGCGCGGTCGTCGAGCGGCCAAAGGGGGAGGGCCGCGATGAGGATGAGGACTATGGCGGCATCTCTGCTTTCAAGGCCTTTACTATCTCGGCCGCCTCCCGCGTTGGCACCGGCAACGTGGCCGGCGTGGCTGTGGCCATTTCCGTGGGCGGCCCAGGTGCAGTCTTTTGGATGTGGCTCATCGCCATCCTCGGTGGCGCAACTGCATTCATCGAATCCACCCTGGCGCAGCTGTGGAAGGTGCGCGATGGTGACGGGTACCGCGGCGGCCCTGCGTACTACATGAAGCGCGGTTTGGGCTGGGGCCCGCTCGGTGTTCTTTTCTCCATCGCTATTGCCTTTACCTTTGGCTTGGTCTACAACGCCTTCCAGACCAACGCCATTGCAGATGCGGTGTCCTTCTCCTTTGACCGCGATGACACCATGTTCCGCTCCATCATCGGTGTTGTTATTGCCGTGGTTGCAGGCCTCATTATCTTTGGCGGCGTCAACCGCATTGCCAATATCACCCAGATCATCGTGCCATTTATGGCGGTGGCCTACCTGCTCGTCGGTGGGTTTGTTGTCATCACCAACTTTGACAAGGTGCCGGGAATGATTGGCGATATCGTCGGCCACGCTCTGGGTATTAAGGAAATCGCTGGCGCCGGTCTTGGTGCGGCCATGATGAAGGGTATTCAGCGCGGACTGTTCTCCAACGAAGCTGGTGAGGGCTCTGCTCCGAACGCAGCCGCTACCGCGGCAGTGTCCCACCCGGTCAAGCAGGGTTTGGTTCAAACCCTCGGCGTGTACTTTGACACTTTGGTGGTGTGTACCATCACCGCCTTTATCATCCTGCTGGGACCAGAGATTGCCTACGGCGCCGAAGCAGAAGGCGTCTCCTTGACTCAGGCGGCACTGTCTTCTGAGGTGGGCGACTGGGGCATCCACTTCGTTAGCTTCATCCTCTTCTTCCTGGCTTTCTCCTCCATCCTGGGCAATTACTACTTGGCGGAATCTAACCTGGAATACCTCACCCAGAGCAAGCCTGCGTTGGTGATTTTCCGCCTCGTCGTTCTCTTCTTCGTTTGGTTTGGCGCAGTGGGCTCCCTGCCGCTGGTCTTTGCGTTGGCCGATACCGGTGCGGCAACCATGGTGATCCTCAATATCATCGCCATCGTGCCGCTATCCGGTGTGGCGATTAAGCTGCTCAAGAATTACAACGAACAGCGCAGCCACGGCATTGACCCGGTATTCCACCGCGATATGATGCCGGAACTGAAGGGCGTAGAGTGCTGGGACGGATCCGATCCCGTTACTCGCCGCAGCGAAGAGGATCGCCGCGTATTGCGCGATAAGGGACACCACGACCGCTATTAGAAATTTGGGAGGCCGCATGGCACTGGAGAGAATGACCGCTTTTGTCCATGGGCACGTCCAAGGAGTGGGCTTTCGTTGGTGGACGCGCTCCCGGGCCTTGGAGCTCGGTTTGAGCGGGCATGCCACCAATCTGAGAGATGGCCGGGTGCAGGTGGTAGCGGAAGGGCCGCGGGAGAAATGCGAGGACTTGCTGGGCCTCCTCAATGAGCAGCCGAGTACGACCCGCCGCCCGGGAACGGTGGATCTGGTTGTCGAACAATGGGCTTCCCCTAAGGGCGAATCTGGCTTCATCGAACGTTAACTCGCAGCACAAGCCCGCCGAAGCGAGCCTCTAGGCTCGGCTGGGCAGCTGCGTTCAAGGCTTGCTAAACTTACCCAAATGCACCTGAAATCGCTGACGCTGAAAGGCTTCAAATCATTCGCGTCGGCGACGTCTCTGAAATTCGAGCCCGGAATTTGCGCCGTCGTCGGACCGAATGGCTCCGGCAAGTCCAATGTGGTGGACGCCCTGGCCTGGGTTATGGGTGAGGGAAGCGCCAAGACGCTGCGCGGCGGAAAGATGCAGGACGTCATCTTCGCCGGCGCCGGCGACCGCAAGGCTCTGGGGCGCGCCGAGGTCACCCTCACCATCGATAATGCGGACGGTGCGCTGCCGATCGAATACTCGGAAGTGTCGGTCACCCGCCGCATGTTCCGTGATGGTGCCAGCGAATACGAAATCAATGGCTCCAAAGCGCGCCTGATGGATATTCAGGAGCTGCTATCTGATTCCGGTATTGGCCGCGAGATGCACATCATCGTTGGCCAAGGCAAGCTTTCTGAGATCCTAGAATCGCGGCCTGAGGATCGGCGCTCGTATATCGAAGAAGCCGCGGGTGTACTCAAGCACCGCCGCCGCAAGGAAAAAGCGCAGCGCAAGCTCACCGGCATGCAGGCCAATTTGGATCGCTTGCAGGACCTTACTGATGAGTTGGGAAAGCAGCTCAAGCCTTTGGCCCGCCAGGCTGAGGCCGCGCAGCGCGCCGCCACTGTGCAGGCTGATCTGCGCGACGCCCGCCTGCGGCTGGCAGGAGATAGGGTGGTGCGCCTGCGCAGCAAGTTCCAGGAGGCCGAGCGCGCGGCAGAGGTCTTAGCCGAGCAGGTAGAAGAAGTTACCGCGCAGCTGGAAGAAGCAACAGGTTCGCAGCTAGAAGTGGAAGCCCAGCTAGAGGAGGTAAACCCCAAGGCGGATGCTGCCCAAAAACTGTGGTTCGATCTGTCCACACTTTCCGAGCGCATTTCCGCGACCCTGCGTATCGCGGAGGAACGAGCGGCCAATGCCGGCGCACAGGTGGCCTATTCTGGCCAGGATCCGGATGACCTAGAGGCACGGGCTGCCCGCGCGGACGAAGAACATGCAGAGCTTCTCGCCGCAGCGGAGGAGGCTGCGGAACGCCTGGAGGCTATCCGCGAAGAGGTAGCAGAGCGCCGTGAGGCATTCGAGGCCGCGGAGCGCGAACACATGGCGCAGCTGCGTGCCATTGCGGATAGGCGCGAGGGCGTCGTCCGCCTCATCGCCGCAGAGGAAAAGGCGGCAGGCCAGGTTACTTCGGCCGAAGAGGAGCTGGCGCGCCAAGAGGAGACCCTGACTTCTACCAAGCAGCGCACCCAAGCCGCCCAGGCGGAAGCCGATGAGGTGGCGGATAAGCTGCAGTCTTTGGCCGGCGAGCGTGAGCCGCTCGAGGAAGCCCATGTGCGGGCGGCCAGTGAATCGGGTGCGGCCGATAAGCGTTTGGAGCAGCTTCGCGACGAGCAACGCGAGCGTGAGCGCGCTGTCTATACCCTGCGTTCCCGCATCGATACCTTGGCCCAGACCGCGCCGGAAAAGATTGAGGTAGGCGAGCATTTCCAACCGTTGGCGGAGTTCATTACCACCAAGTACGAGACCGCGGTAGCTGCCGCGTTGGGTGCTTTTGCAGAGGCCCAGGCGGGCGAGATTTCTGCCCAGCTGATTGCGGACTTGGAAAAGGGCACGCGCTCCGCGCTTATCGACGTCTCCGTGGCCGCCCCCGCCACTTCCTGGCGCGTGGATGCGACTTTGCCCACAGGCGCCTCGTGGTTGCTCGACCACATTGCAGTAGTCCCAGAAGTCTCTGCAGCGCTGCACCGCCTCCTTGCGGATGTCGTGCTCGTCTCCGATGTCGCGGAGGCGAAAAAGTTGGTGGCCGAGGACCCCCGCCTGCGTGCCGTCACCGAATCCGGCGTGGTGCTGGGTGAAGGTTGGGTAGAAGTAGGCACCGGTGCCTCATCCACCGTTGAGGTGTCCGCCCGCATCGCGGAGGCAGAGGAGCAGTTGGAATCCGCCACGCAGGAGCTGGAAGAACTCTCCGGCACGCTCGAGGGCGCGAAGATCGCTGCGGAGGATGCCCGCGTGACTGCAGCCTCGGCGAAGGCTGCCTTGCGCGAGCACGATACTGAAGTTGATGCGTGGAAGCGCGATCACCAGCGCTTGCTTAAGCAGTACGAGGCCAATAAGAACGAGCACGAGAAGGCCGCGGCGCGGGCGACCGAGATCGAGGTCAAGCTCACCGAAGCCCGCACGCAGCTTGCCGACGCCCGCGATAGGCTCGCCCGCGTCGATGCGGACGAGCAGCCCGACGAGCCCTCTTCGGTGGAGCGCGACGAGGCCTCCGCTGCATTAGAGCAGGTCAAGTCCATGGAAATGGAGGCGCAGGTGGCGGCCCGCTCGGCCCAAGACCACGTGGGTCAGGTAGCGGGTAAAGGCGAGGCGTTGCGTCGCCAAGCGCAGCATGAACGCCAAGCCAAAGCCCGCCACGAGCAGGCCATGGCGCGGCGCAAGGCCCAGGGCGAGTTGGCTGGTGCGGTAGCCAAGCATTCACGCGATCTGGCCGCGCGCGCCACGCAGCTGCTTGAGCGCGCTACCTCTGAGCGCGATGACTACTTTGCGCAGCGCACCTCCCTCAACTCGCAGCTACAGCAGGTCAAGCAACACGTCTCGGCCGCGCGGCAGCAGCTGGACCGGCTGACCAACCGCGCCCATGACTCGGAAATTGCTCGCTCCCAAGCGCAGGTGCGTGTGGACGAAGCGGAAGCCAAGATTGTGGAACAGCTGGGCATTGCGATTTCGGATCTCTTGCAGGACTACACTCCAGGCGAAGATTTCGACCGCGGGGCGGAAAACGCGCGCTTGAAGCAAGCAGAAAAGGACCTCAATTCACTAGGCAAGGTCAATCCGCTCGCGCTGGAAGAATACAAGGCTTTGGAGGAGCGCTATTCCTTCCTTTCCACTCAGTTGGAGGATGTCATCCAAGCCCGCAAGGATCTTGCGGGCGTTATCGAGGATGTAGACGCGCAGATTTTGCAGCTGTTTACCGATGCGTGGCACGACGTCGAAGCAGAATTTCCAAAGGTTTTCCAGACCCTTTTCCCCGGTGGCGAGGGGCGCCTCATCCTCACAGAGCCGGAGGACATGCTCACCACCGGCATCGAGGTGGAAGCGCGCCCACCGGGCAAGAAGGTCAAGCGCCTGTCCTTGCTATCTGGTGGCGAGAAGTCGCTTACTGCCCTTGCGATGCTGGTAGCTATCTTCCGCGCCCGCCCCAGCCCGTTCTATGTCATGGACGAGGTTGAGGCAGCGCTTGATGACGTCAACCTGCGCCGCCTCATTGCCCTCTTTGAGGAGCTGCGTAAAGACTCGCAGCTCATCGTCATTACGCACCAAAAGCCGACGATGGATGTCGCCAACGTCCTCTATGGCGTAACCATGCGCGGCGATGGTGTTACTCGCGTGATTTCGCAGCGCATGAATCCCGCAGGCAGCGCCCCCGGAACGGAGCAAGCCAGCGAGGATGCTACTCGCTTGGGTGTAGATGCTCCCCGCGGTGACGAGGCGGGGAAGTAGCCTGGGGTTCGTCCACTTCCCGCAGGACCCCTTCCCGCTATAGGAGGGGGTTCGGCGTGCCGCGAGCTGAGAAGACTGGCACTATAGAGGCATGAATTCTTTATGGTTATGGATCGGCATTGCGATCGTCGTCATCGTGCTGATTATTCTTCTCGTGGTAATCGGCAAAAAGCGCGGCGACGCCAAGAAGGTGTCCTTTGATAAGCCTGCTGAGGAAGAACCGAAGCAGCTGACCCAGGAGCAAAAGTCCGGCAACTATCAAGCCAAGTCCGGCTTTAACTTCGCTCCTGCTGGCGGCGCTAAGGAAGCGCAGAAAGCCCCGGTTCAGGCGGACAAGCCGGCTCAAGCGCAGCAGGCAGCTAAGGCAGAGCCGAACGCTGCAGAACCGAATGCTACTGATATCGCCAATAAGCAGCTCAGCGGCAAGACCTCGCAGCCGAAGGAAAAGCCGCAGGCGCAGGCTGATAAGCCACAGTCTGCTCAGCCCACGGCCGATGCCGCGGCAAACAAGCCTGTGGCAGAGGAACCAGAAATCAAGCCGGCACCTCAGCAGGAGAAGCCGGCGAAGTCCGATAAACCGGCAGAGCCTACTAAGCCCGCCGAGGTCAAAGCGCCAGCGGAGGAGAAACCGCAGGCGGCAGAATCTTCCGCTGATAAGGCAGATAAACCACAGTCCAAGGGAACTGGCGCTGCGGCGGCGGCTGCTGCTGGTGCGGCAGGCGTAGCGGGTGCGGCAGCTGGGGCGTCGGAAAGCGAAGAATCGCACACGGACCGTACTCCAGAAGCGGCTGAGCAGCCAGAAGCTGCACCCAAGCCGGAAGAGCCGGCAGCTGCCGAAAAGGCGGAAACTCCAGAAGACGTTGTCTCCGTGGAAAATGCCGAGGTAGAAGAGGAGTCCCCAGTCTTCGACGAGGTTGTTGAAGACAATGCTGCGGAAGACATCGAGGAGCGGGTGGACGACCGCGAGGAAGCCGAAGAAGCCGCAGCCGCTGCCGAGGCGCAAACCGGTGCAGCCGAAGCTGCCAAGGAACAGACCGAAGTTCCAAAGGGTGAGCCTGCCCCAGCACCAGCTCCGCAGGATGATATCGCACCCGCCGGTGGGCGTCTTGGCCGTTTGCGCGGGCGCCTTTCGCGCTCGCAAAATGCCATCGGCCAAGGGCTCATGGGAATTTTGTCCGCAGGCGATCTGGATGAAGACGCCTGGGAGGAAGTCGAAGACACGCTCATCATGGCGGATTTGGGCACCAAGTCCACGATGAAGGTGACCGATTCCCTGCGCGAGAAGATTGCAGAGCGCGGCGTTTCCAGCGAGGATGAAGCCCGTGCCATGCTGCGCGAATGCCTGATTGAAGCAGGCCACCCAGAGATGGATCGTTCCATTAAGGCTATGCCGAATGAGGGCAAGCCAGCCATCGTCATGGTCGTCGGCGTGAACGGCACCGGCAAAACCACAACCACCGGCAAGCTTGCTCGCGTGCTGGTATCCATGGGCCACAAGGTCCTTTTGGGTGCTGCCGATACTTTCCGTGCTGCGGCCGCTGATCAGCTTGAGACGTGGGGCCGCCGCGTTGGCGCCGATACCGTGCGCGGCAAGGAAGGTGCCGACCCAGCATCGGTAGCCTTCGATGCGGTAGCAACCGGCGTGGAACAGCAAGTAGATGTGGTCTTGGTCGACACCGCAGGCCGCCTTCACACCTCCACGGACTTGATGGACCAGCTGGGCAAGGTCAAGCGCGTGGTGGAGAAGAAGACCGATGTGGACGAGGTCCTGCTGGTATTGGATGCCACGGTGGGGCAGAACGGCCTTACGCAGGCACGAATCTTCCGCGAGGTAGTAGATATCACCGGTGTGGTTCTTACCAAGCTGGACGGCACTGCCAAGGGCGGAATCGTCTTCCAAGTACAAGAAGAATTGGGTGTTCCAGTCAAGCTTGTGGGCTTGGGCGAAGGCGCCGATGATCTCGCGCCATTCGAAGTTGAAGGCTTCGTCGACGCCCTGTTGGGTGAGAAGTAGCAGCTAACCTTTCTAACTCCCCCTGCATATCGGGTGCCACGTACGTGCACCACGGTGTGCTGGGGGAGTCCTTCGTTTTCATGGGAGAGTTATAGCGTGCAGCAATCTCGCGAATTCTTTTCGCTCTCATCTCGCTGTCAGTTCGCAGACTATGCAAAAAGTCCTATGCAATTGGCGCGGGAATAAGTCCTGCTGAGCGCCTGTGAATTCTCTGCCTGCGAGCGTAATTGTGGCGGTTGTGCTCGCCTTTTATGAATCGGTAGGGAGTGCTGCAATGTGGTTTGACCTTGGCGGGAATGGTAGCCTGAAAGGGCTGTATTTAATGCGAAATTCGCATTAAACCT
>VNIU01000428.1_pt1 | contig 18542 bp, 21 predicted proteins | sample 7248601 | NCBI WGS metagenome assembly VNIU01 (sample SAMN12251564, study PRJNA551026) | human skin metagenome | isolation source: skin samples from healthy patients and patients infected with Netherton Syndrome | host: Homo sapiens | place: France:Paris
CTGCTGTTACGAACTCAACTGATTTTAGACGTAATAGTTTAGCTAGAGGATTCGTTCCAATTATTACATATTGTAATCTTTCAATTTCACTAAGCTTTTCTTTCTTAAAGAAAAAAGTTTGCTTTAAAATTATAAAATTCCCCTCTAGTTTATAATAGTGAAACTTATCCTAACCAAAGGTGCTAAACAACAATGAATAAAAGCTATTATTGTGAGTGCAATTAAAATATAAGGTATACAATCCCACCATTTAAAGGTATACCAACAATAGTATAGTGTACTTAATATAGCTAATAATATAATAAAACTAATACTGTTCGTTATGTAATAGTACTTCAGGGCATTTCTAGGACTTTTATGAAACGTACTATCAATATTCATATATGCTACTCCTTTGACGTGTCTACTCACATTATAGCATAGAGCAACTAAGGTCTAAATCCAGATAGCCGTTTATTAAAGGACATTAAGTGTTATTAAATTTGTATGATGTTTTAATATATACTTACATTTTAAAAGCCAGTTAAGCATCACTACTTAACTGGCTTTTGATGTATTATTTTTGAAGGTCAGCAAATGTACGGCCTTTCATCATTTGTTTTGATCCTTTATTTTGTTTATCTCGTCGATCGTATTTTTTTGAGTTTTTCTTTTTATTTGAATTCCCTTTAGACCCTTTTGAACGTCTATTTTTATTATCAAATTTACTATTACTGCGTTTATGATTGCCTCTTCTAAAACCACCTTTGTTACCACGATTCTTGCGAGCAAGAGGTTTTTCAAAGGTTAATTTAACTTCTACTTCAGCGTTCGCTTCTACTAACTCTTGTAATAATGATGCAACTAATTCAGTACTATCATATTCATTTAAAAGTTCACTAGAAATTCTTTGAAGACGAGGTTCGCTACTTCTAGACATCCAATTTTGAACTTTATATTTAATATCATCTTCACGTGCTTTTAGCACTTCTTTACGATGTGGAGGTCTTAATGCATTCATACGACGACCATTAACATCTTCAATTTGTCTTATATAATCCATTTCAATTGGATTAACAAAAGTAACAGCAATCCCCTCTTTACCAGCACGACCTGTACGACCAATACGGTGAGTATAACTTTCAGTATCTTGTGGAATATCAAAGTTATAAACATGACTAACGCCAGAAATATCAAGACCACGAGCTGCTACATCTGTTGCTACTAATATATCAATTTGATCATTTTTAAATTTTTTCAATACCTCTAAACGTTTCGCTTGAGTGATATCACCATGTAAACCTTCTGCTTTATATCCTTTTGATAAAAGCGCACTTGTTAATTCATCAACTCGACGTTTTGTACGGCCAAAGACAATGGCTAATTCTGGTTGATGCACATCTAAAAAGTTTGTAAATGTATCAAATTTCTCTAATTCTTTGACAATGGTATAAAATTCATCAATTTGCGGATCTGACATCTCGTTGTTCATCGTTTTGATAATTTTAGGGGATTTCATAAACTGTTGTACTAACTCTTGAATTGCTTTAGGCATTGTTGCAGAAAACAACATTGTCTGACGTTGCTCAGCTGGAAGTTTATCCATTATAAATCTCATATCATCGATGAATCCCATATTCATCATTTCATCTGCTTCATCCAAAATTAACGTATGAATACCTTGTGTTTTAAGTGTACGACGATTTAAATGGTCTATCACTCGACCAGGCGTACCTACGACAATTTGCGGGCCTCTTTTAAGTGCTTTTATTTGTCGTTCTATTGGCATACCACCAAATACGGTAACGACCTGCACTTTTTGCCCTTTACTAAACTCTCTTAATTGTTCAGCTACTTGCATTGCAAGTTCTCTTGTTGGCGCTAGAATCAATGATTGCACTCCTTGTTGACCTACAACTTTTTCAATTAAAGGAATGCCAAATGCCCCAGTTTTCCCCGTACCTGTTTGGGCTTGGCCAAGGATGTCTTCTCCTTCTAACGCATAAGGGATACTATCTTTCTGGATAGGTGTTGGTTCTTTAAATCCCATTGCTTCTAATGTTTGAACCGTTTTATCCGAAATCCCTAGTTCTTTAAAATTTTGCAAAATAATTCTCCTTTTTACGTGTTTATTTCTTAATATACTTTTTTGCATATATGTTCACTTTTGTTTCATCAACTTCTATATAGTACCACCTTAAAAATATTATAGCAATAAAGCAATTTTGGACTTAATAGGGTTTTTAGACAAAATATAAAAATATTAACACTCACAAAAGATAGCGCAACGCCTAATGTAAGCGTTTAACACCTTTGAAAAAAGATAACGCAAAAAAGCACGTTATCTTATTGACATCTTTTTAAGGAAATAATCTCAATAAGATACATGCTTCAAACAACCGATTTCTATATATTAAATTAATGCTTCAACGATATCTTCAAGTTTCATACCACGTGAACCTTTAGCTAAGACCTTATCATTGTCTTTTACTAAAGATTTTAATTCTTTAATTAGATTTGATTTATCCTGAAAATGATTAGCGTATTTAACAAATGCTTTTCCCTTACTATAAATATATTCTGCTTCGTCTCCAAAAGTAAATAAAATATCAATGGATTTATCTTTTAGATACTCACCCACTTGTTCATGCAAGGTTTGACTATTTTGTCCTAATTCTAAAACATCAGCTAAAATGAGTATTTTGCGTCCATCCATACTATCTAGTGTATCAATAGCTGCTTTCATGCTTGTAGGGCTTGCATTATAGGCATCATTTATCACAGTAATATTATCATCAGTTAAATGTCTCTCCATACGCATACCAGTTAACTGAACGTTTCTTATATTATTTTTAATTGTATTATAAGATAAACCTAATTCGTGACCGATTGCTATTGCAGTAGCTGCATTTTTCATATTATGCGTACCTAAAATAGGTAAAATATAACTTTCATTATTATTGAGTGTAAAAGCAATGCCATCTGTTTCAACATCATCAATATGGCACACGTAAGTATTATCTTTACCTAGACCAATACTTATTAATTTAGCATCATGAACTTTTTTCACATGAGGCATCAATAATGGCTCATCACCGTCATAGATAAAAATACCCTGATCTTTTAAACCAATAGTTATTTCAGATTTTGCTTGAGCAATTCCTTCACGTGAACCCAAGTCTTGCATGTGAGATTCCCCAATATTTGTAATTACTGCAATATCGGGCTCGGCAATACTAGATAAAAGTTCAATTTGATGGAAACCAGACATCCCCATTTCTAATATTGAAATTTCAGTATCTTTATCAAGTTCTAATAAAGTAAGTGGCATACCAATTTCATTATTGTAGTTACCTTGAGTTTTTTTAACTTTAAATTCAGTTGATAAAACACTTTCAATCATATCCTTAGTTGTTGTTTTACCATTTGAACCTGTTACAGCAATTACTTTTGGATTCACGTGTTGTAGATAAACTTTGGCTAAATTCTGTAATGCCTTTAATGTATCTTCAACCCAAATAATTGGTCCTTGAATGTCTGAGTTTAATTGCGTTCCTTTTTTAGCTAATGACGCACCAGCACCCTCTTTGAATGCTTGAGCAATAAAACGATGGCCATCTACATTCTCACCTCTGAATGGAATAAATAGCATATCTTTGGTTATTTTACGAGAATCAATTGTGACTCCTTTAATACTCTGATTTAAATATTTATTGTCAATTTCACATGATATCCAATTTTTAATTTGTTGCAATGTAACATTTATCATATTTAAAACCCTCTATTAATCAATTTTATATTTATTTTTCTTTTTATCTTCATGACGCTCTTTAGCTAATTCGATCAGTTTTGAGATAAGGTCTGCATATGATAATCCCATATTTTCCCATAAATTTGGATACATGCTATATGCAGTAAATCCAGGCATGGCATTTGTTTCGTTAATAAAGATTTGATTATCTTCAGTTACAAAAAAGTCTGCACGCACTAACCCAGAACAATCTGTTGCCTTGAATGCTTCTAAAGCCATATTTCTTAGTGTCGTTTGAACATCTTGATCTAATTCAGCTGGAATTCGTAACTGTACTTTACCGTCTTTATATTTAGACTTATAATCATAAAACGCAACATCTTTAACAACTTCCCCAGGCCAAGTGGTTTCAGGATAATCATTACCTAAAACGGCTACTTCAATTTCTCTTGCACTGATACCTTGCTCAATAACTAATTTACGATCAAATTGAAATGCCTCTTTAATTCCTGATTTAAGCTCCTCTTCATTATTACATTTACTAATTCCTACACTGGAGCCTAAATTAGCTGGTTTAACAAATACAGGATAAGTTAATTTTTCATTCACTAGTTTAATGATATTATTTTCATATTTTTCATATTCACTTCTCAAGAAACTAATGTATGGTAATTGAGGTAAACCTCTATGTTCAAATAATTGTTTCATTACTAATTTATCCATTGAACTTGAAGCAGCTAACACACCATTTCCTACATAAGGAATATCCAATACTTCAAATAAACCTTGGATTGTACCATCTTCACCATTAGGTCCATGTAATAGTGGAAATACAGCATCATAAGGTTGACCAGAACTACCCTTATTTAGTAATTGAGAAATTTCTCCCGCTTCTACATCATTTAATACCAGTTCATCTGTTGTTGTAATTTCATGGGTAATATTATCTTTTTTCTTCCAATCTCCATCGTTGGTAATGTAAATTATATCAACTTGATATTGATCTTTATTAATTGCATTTAAGACATTCTGTGCAGTAAGAATTGACACATCATGTTCAGCACTTTTTCCTCCAAAAACGATACAAATATTTTCTTTTGTCATTTCGTTTTCCTCCATTACAATTACTAGGCTTATAACCATTTATCTTTATTATAATTGTTTGATTAATCTATTTATGTATCCATTAATTGTACATAACGACTTCTGAAACTTAATGTTATCATATTTTCAAAATCAATTGCATTCGATAATCCATGTATAAAACTAAATTTTAATGACATTTTTACTTTAGTAATGATGATTTGTAGAATAACAATGTCAATTGTAATTGATAACACTCAGTGAATCCTATTTTGATATTCTAGCAAATTTTAAAAAAGTCATGTAGAATAGACTTAGATATTTCGTGTAAGTTTAATTCGTTAAATGTAGCGATTATGAATGAATTAAAAAAATAACTAAAATTACGTAAAATATATAAAAGGGCATCTATATAAAGGAGTAAGCAATGAATTATTCTTCTCGTCAACAACCAAAAAAAAATTGGTTTCGTAAGATCGACTGGATACTCGTACTGGTTATCACACTTTTAGCAGTTATCAGTGTGATATTGATTAGTTCTGCAATGGGTGGCGGACAATACAGTGCAAACTTTGGTATCAGACAGATTGTTTATTATATTTTTGGAGCAATTGTGGCATTTGTAATTATGTTAATTTCTCCAAAAAAGATTAAAAATAATACATATTTGCTATATGTCATCTTTTGTGTGTTGCTTATCGGATTACTAATTTTACCTGAGACAACAATCACACCGGTAATCAATGGTGCTAAAAGTTGGTATAATTTCGGCCCAATTAGTATTCAACCTTCTGAATTCATGAAAATTATTCTCATTTTAGCCCTAGCAAAAACAATATCAAAGCATAACCAATTTACTTTTAATAAGTCTTTTCATTCTGATTTAACGCTGTTTTTCAAAATAATTGGTGTGTCTATTATCCCAATGGCATTAATACTACTTCAAAATGACTTAGGTACAACACTGGTTATTTGTGCTATTATAGCTGGTGTCATGTTGGTAAGTGGTATTACTTGGCGAATTCTTGCACCAATATTTATTGCTGCAATGGTGGGTGGAGCAAGTGTGATTCTAGCTATTATTTTCAAACCAACACTTATAGAAAGTTTACTTAACATTAAAATGTATCAAATGGGACGTATTAATTCTTGGCTAGATCCTTATTCATATAGTAGCGGTGATGGTTATCACCTTACAGAGTCACTCAAGGCAATTGGCTCAGGTCAATTAATTGGCAAAGGTTATAATCATGGTGAAGTATATATTCCTGAGAATCATACAGATTTTATCTTTTCTGTAATTGGCGAAGAAATGGGCTTTATAGGCTCAGTTGTGTTAATACTCATCTTTTTATTTTTAATCTTCCATTTGATTCGTTTAGCGAGTATCATTGAAAGCCAATATAATAAAGTCTTTATTATCGGTTATGTATCGTTGATAGTTTTTCATGTTTTACAAAATATAGGTATGACGGTTCAATTACTACCAATCACTGGTATTCCACTCCCATTTATTAGTTATGGAGGAAGTTCTTTATGGAGTTTAATGACTGGTATTGGTGTTATTCTTTCGATTTATTATCATGAACCTAAGAGGTACAGAGAGCCTGTAACTCTTGAAGCAACTAAAATATCGTAAAATAATTAAATGGTCACATAAACTAGTAATGACATTAAGACATAAAAAAATACCTGGGACATCAATCAATGTCTCAGGTATTTTTACATATTGGCAGACGATGACTGAATTGAAAATGCGATTATATCAAGCTTTTTCAATTCTAGCGTTCGTTACCATGATGGGAGACGAATTCTGTCTCATTCTCTTTTTAGCAAATTATTTTAATTCGTGACTTACTTGATTAGATGTTGGTAATGTTTGAATAATATCTAAACGAGATTTAGTTTTTTTAATATTCACACCTAATGATGATAATAATTTGACTACGTTTTGAATCTTATCCGGACTCTTCACTATAATCACCTCGTTTGGATTAGCTTCAAAATTATCATACCCTAAATAACACTACTTTACTACATAATATTGTAAAATTTTCTATAACATTTTATAAAGTACAAATAAACATACCCCGAATAAATTGCGATTAATCTTTTTAATTAACAACATGATACCCGGAATCATAAATTTCTTTTTCAATACTATTTAAATTTTTTGGTGTTCGAATTCCACTTATACGATTGGCAGTTACCGATTGAGCTCCAATCATTTTAGACAATAATTTTGTCAATTGTGCTTCTTGTTCACCTGTTTCTATACCTGAAACATGAATAATTTCTTTTTTTAATTATTTCCCCTTCTTTAATCTTTGATTAATTTCTGGAAAGTTACTAATAATTCTTCCATTGCTTCTTCTTGTGCTCCATTATTCACTTTATCCATAATACAACTTTTCATATGATGATCTAATAACTTTGTAGCCACGCTATTTAAAGCCGAACGTGTCGCTTTTATTTGAGTTAAAACGTCATCACAATACACATCATCTTCAATCATTCTATTAATCGCACAAACTTGTCCTTCAATTCGATTTAAACGTGATTTTAGATTTGCCTTAGTTTGCTCTGAATGATGTGCTGTATCATTTTCAGTCATCAAATCACCTCTATTCTTTGTTCCTCATCATCGTATTATCCTCGAACCGTGAAGTCAACGAATTAATTCCTTATTAGAAAATAAAATCCGACGATGATATTCAGCATTCTTCATGCTATAATATTATTTAAATTGATTTAAATGAGAAATATATGAAATTAAACAACTACAAAGGAGGTCCCCTATGCTAGAAGTCTTTACTATGGCGCTCCATCATTCAAATATTATTATTAATTTGATATTAATTGGTGCGTTTTTACTTAATTTAGTTTTTGCATTTATTATTATTTTCATGGAAAGACGAACAGCAAATTCCATATGGGCATGGCTATTAGTACTTGTGTTTCTACCCTTAGTAGGATTTATTTTGTATTTATTGTTAGGACGTCAAATACAAAGAGAGCATATCTTTAAATTAGATCGAGAAGATAAAGTAGGTCTTGAAATGATTGTTGATGAACAATTAGAGGCTTTAAAAAGACAAGATTTCTCAAAAGGTAATCATCAAATTGTCAAATTTAAAGAGATGGTTCAGATGTTACTTTATAACAATGCTGCTTTCTTAACTACCGATAATGAGTTAACCATTTATACAGATGGTCAACAAAAATTTGATGATTTAATTCAAGATATACATAATGCTAAAGACTACATACATATTCAATATTATATTTTTCATAGTGATGATCTTGGTAAGCAGCTACTAACAGAATTGGAGAAGAAAGCTGAAGCAGGTATTGAAGTGAAAATGCTATATGACGACATGGGGTCAAGAGATTTGAGAAAGAAGGATTTAAAGCAATTTCGTGCAAGTGGCGGACATGCTGAATCATTCTTTCCATCAAAGTTACCACTTATTAATTTAAGAATGAATAATAGAAACCATAGAAAGATTGTCATTATTGATGGTACGATTGGCTATGTAGGTGGTTTTAATGTTGGAGACGAGTATATAGGAAAATCAAAGAAATTTGGTTATTGGCGTGATACTCATTTACGTATTGAAGGTGACGCTGTCAATGCTTTACAACTAAGATTTATACTTGATTGGAATTCACAATCTACACGTGATAACTTATCTTATGATGAACGTTATTTCCCTGATGTCAATTCAGATGGAACAATAGGTATTCAAATTGCATCAAGCGGTCCTGATGAAGACTGGGAACAAATTAAATATGGCTACTTAAAAATGATTTCCTCCGCTAAGGAGTCTATCTATATTCAATCACCCTACTTTATTCCTGACCAAGCATTTCTTGATTCAATCAAAATTGCTGCTCTAGGTGGTGTAGAAGTGAATGTGATGGTACCAAATTTACCTGATCATCCATTTGTTTATTGGGCTACCTTAAAGAATGTTGCTTCTTTACTTGAAGCTGGAGTTAACGTTTATCACTATGATAACGGTTTTCTTCATTCAAAGACATTAGTTATCGATGATGAACTTGCAAGTGTAGGTACAGCTAATATGGATAATCGTAGCTTTACATTAAACTTTGAAGTAAATGCATTTATATATGATGAAGGTGTCGCACGCTCTTTAAAACAAGCATTTATAAATGATATGAAACTTTCAACTAAATTAACCCCTGAAAGTTATGCTAAACGTAGTAACTGGGTCAAGTTTAAAGAAGGTATATCTCAATTACTTTCTCCAATTTTATAATTCATTTTGGATGTTAATGAATTAAGGGTTTTAAAAGATTGGCAGATACTTTCAATTAGGGTCTAGGATTACCTAGGCCTTTTTATACTAAGGAGAGATTCAAAATGGATAATGAATTAAAAATTAAACGTGCTTATGAGTATATGTTAAATGTACATCAAAACGAACCTACAGGTCATGATATTGTACACATTGAACGCGTATATAATTGTGCCTTATACATTGCCCAACAAGAAGGAATTGGTAATACTTTAGTTATCGAACTTGTTGCATTGCTCCATGATACTGTTGATTATAAATTAACTGATTCTCAATTAGTTTTAAAAAAATTTAAACATTTTTCACTACTTTAAAATTAAGCGATGAAGAACTTAAACAAATATTATATATTATCGAAAATATGAATTATCGTGGTGGTAAGAATAATAGCATAAAGCTATCTGCAGAGGGACAAATAGTGAGAGATGCTGATCGTTTAGATGCTATTGGTGCAATTGGCATAGCTAGAACTTTTCAGTTTGCTAGTCACTATGGCGAACCAATGTGGACAGAACATGAGATTTCATTTAAAGATCTCAAAATAGAACAAATAGAGCATTTCGATAATTCAGTAATCAAACATTTTTATGAAAAGTTACTTAAATTAAAAGACTTGATGCATACCCCTACAGGAAGAAAACTTGCAGAGGAAAGACATCAATTTATGCTATTATTTTTAAAACAGTTTTTAAAGGAATGGAATTTTAAGCAATCAAACATTAAAAAAACCAGCAAATCAATTTATAATAGATTTGCTGGTTTTTATTGACTATTTTTTATTCTTTTTTGATACTACTTGAGTATTTTTACCTTTTTTCTTTGAAGATGAGTTACGTTCTCTTTCATATTTTTCAATAAAAGGTTGAACTTCTTTTTCAGCAAGTTTAGAGTAATACATATTTGCAAAATGCGTTTGTATTACTAAGAATAAGGCACTGACAGACCAATATAAACCTAGTGCTGATGACGCTTGTAATGAAATCCAAATAATCATAATTGGTGAGACAACCATCATCATATAACCCATTTGGCGCTGTTCTTGAGGCATTGTTTTACTAGATACAAAAGCTTGAATAAAGTAAAGAACACCTGCAATAATAGTAATCCAAATGTCTGGTTTAGTTAAATTAAACCATAAAAAGTGAGGATGTGCAGAAAGTCCGTGAACAAGTTTATCCTTTAATACGAAGTAAAGTCCCATGATGATTGGCATTTGGATAAGTATTGGTAAACATCCTAACATACTCTTCATAGGATTCATATCATATTTTTTATAAACTTCCATTAACTCTTGATTTGCTGACATTTTTTCTTCTTGTGTACGCGCACGTTTAACTTTTTCTTGAATACCATCTACTTCTGGTTTAGCGACTTTCATTTTTTCTCGCATCATATGACTATTTTTATAGTTAGATAACATAAATGGTAATAAAATTAAACGAATAACTATAACTAAGACAATAATTGCTAGTCCATAGTCTTTATGAAAGACATCATTTCCTAACCATTGTAAGAGATGTTTCATTGGCTGAACGAATGTATTAAAGAAGAATCCGTCCTGCTTTTCAGGTTTAGAGTAGTCACACCCTGCTAGAAAAACCATTATCCCCAAAAACAAAGGTAGTAACGCTTTTTTCTTCATTTTTCCACCTCTATTGTAATATTCACATAGGTATCATTTTATCATACTCATACTCTAGTAGAAAACAAAAAGCGGAAAAAATAACAATTTAATTAAAATAACTAAGAAAAAGCTTAACAGTCTTGTCAATATTACTACTTCGTGTAATTGCTGAAATGATTGCAACGCCATCTGTATTTGCTTTAGCTATAGTAGCAACATTAGATTCATTAATACCTCCTATTGCTACAATCGGAAAGTCTTTAACCCGCTCTCTTAATTGGGTAATCATTGACAGACCTACAGGTGCACTTGCGTCCTCTTTTGAAGCTGTAACATACATTGGTCCCACACCTATATAAGTAACTTGTGATAAATCTGAATTTAAATATTCTTCTATGTTACTTACACTTAAGCCAATAATTTTATTTTCAAACTGACTTGCAAATTGCTTCACTTCTTCATCATCTTGGCCAACATGTATGCCATCTGCATTAATCTCTTTAGCCAATGCAACATCATCATTAACAATCATAGGGACATGATAACCTTTACATAGTTGCTTTAATTTTAACGCAAGTTCTTTTTTCGCTTTACCTTTTAATGAAGATGGTCCCTTCTCTCGAAATTGATACAATGTGATGCCAGCTTCTAATGCTTCTTTTAAGACTTGTTCTATACACTTGTTTTCCGGAATATCTTGTGTTCCACAAATAAAATACACCGCTAATTGTTCAGGATTAAAAGCCATTAATTAAACCTCTTCTTTTTTTAAATATTTTTCATAAGTTACGTCTTCTAATTGGTAAAGTTGATCTAATAATTCTGGTGAAAATGAACCTGGACCATGTACATACGATGCTTTTTCAGCCAGTTCTGCTGCGATATTATATACACTTACAGCTTCAATTAAATCATCTATCGAAGGATTCATATTTTTAAATAGAAAACTTGCAACGATACCTCCTAATAAACATCCTGCACCAGTTATCTTAGCCAAAAGTGGAGAGCCATTTGATAATTTAATCATTTGATGATTTTGAGCTATGACATCATCTTTGCCAGTAATAACGACTGCTGTATTTAGAATGTCTGAAGCCTTTTTGGCAATTTCAACTGAATCTAAAGAATTATCACTATCCGTTCCTTTCATAGTTGTTTGTGAATCCACTAATGTTAGTATCTCAGAAGCGTTACCCTTAATTACTGTAACATCTACTTCGGCTAAAAATTTTTGACAAAACTTTTTACGATATGTTGAAGCACCAACTGCTACCGGATCAAAAACAATAGGCGTCCTTTGTTGATTGGCTATTTTAACAATTTTTAAAATATCCTCTTCATTTTCATGAGTAAGAGTGCCTATATTAATTAATAACGCGTTAGCAACTTTTGTAAACTCTTCAGCTTCTTCAGGAGCCTCACTCATTGCTGGACTAGCCCCCAAACTTAGCAACCCATTTGCTGTAAAGTTCTTTACCACGTCATTGGTGTAACAAATAATAAGTGGATTGTCTGTACGTATTTGTTCTAATTTATTCATCAGCTAACACTTCCTTTTTTATGTATGCAAAATGATTTACTGGACCTCTACCATTACCAATTTCTGGTGTATATTCGATACTAAGTGAAATGAATTCTTTGGCTTTTTTAACCGCTTGGTATATTGAACGTCCTTTAGCAAGCTCTGCCGCTATAACTGCAGAAAATGTACAACCTGTACCATGTGTATGTCTTGTATCAAAGCGTTTATTTTCAAATATAAAAACATCATCTGCAGTAAATAAGAAATCTTTTGCTTTATTTAAATCAGCTGAATGTCCACCTTTGATCACAACACCTTTGCTGCCGATTTCATTTATAAAAATAGAACCAACCTGACGCATACTGTCTTCATCATTAATCGTTAAACCAGTTATTTCTTCAGCTTCAGGAATATTTGGTGTAACAACATCTGCTAATGGTAATAATGTAGATTGTAAATGATCTTTAGTGTCATCATCCATAAGTGAATCTCCACTTTTAGCTAGCATCACGGGATCTAACACATATGGAATATCTGCATGAGTGGATAAGTAATCTCGGATAAGTTCCATCGTTTCTTTTGTAGCAATCATTCCTGTTTTAATTGCTTGTGGCAATTCATCACTAAATATACTATCCAGCTGTTCTTTAACCCAAGATGTCTCTAAATTATGAATATGTTGTACACCTAACGTATTTTGAGCTACAATACTCGTTATCGTTGCCATTCCATATACTCCACAAGAGTGAAATGATTTTAAATCTGCCATTACACCAGCTCCACCAGTTGGATCAGTACCTGCTATAGTTAAAGTAATTTTAGGTTTATTCATTTTTATCGCCTCCATATTGCCACTGTTCATCTATATAAGCCATATTAAAGAAATGACGTTCATGAATTGTACTTTGTAAAAAGTTTTCTTTAATTTCAGCTTTTTGTTTTTCAGTACAATTTACAGTTAATCTGTCCATTAACTGATTGAAAACCTCTACTAACTCATCCATCTCAGTGCTGTAAAATTTAAACCAGTTTGAAGTCACCGATTCTTTATTAAGTCTAGAGTCCTTAATCGCACGTTTACCAATTACCGCATAAACATATGGACATGGAGCCATTGCTGCAATAGTATATGCAGCATTTTCATGAACAAAGGCATTATAATACATATGTTTAATATAATGATCTCCACTTGGTGGCCAAACTTTTTTCTTAACAATTTCATTATATGACTCTTTAATGTAATCAGCTAAAAATTCATGCGCTTCAACTTCACCTTCTAACATAAATTCAATTTGTTCAACTAAGAATTTTACATCTTTCATAGTATGAACTTTAGGTATAAGTAATGCATATAAGTTTGTAAACTCTTTTAAATAAGACGCATCTGCTCTTAGGTATTGTCTAACAGCCTGCTTAGATAGCTTCCCAACTAACAAATCCTGGATAAATCCATCATTATAAATATCTTCAATAATTGGTTGTGCTGCATCCCTTAATTCTTTTGAAAATGTCATAAAAAGCCTCCTTGGATAATAAAAAAACTACTTTCCAACAATGAAAAGTAGCGCGATCAAGGCATAAAGATGCATATTTGATTATGACTACTTTCCTACGTTGGTACTAACCAAATCAGGTTTATAAGGGTCTGAATATCAACATCTCAGCCATATGGCTCCCCTAGTAGTTATATGGATTATTTATTTCACTTACCACAATAGCAAACGATTACATATAAATCAATCAAATGAAACGTATAGTAAAACTAAGCAATAAAAAACCATCTTCCTCTATTGAGAAGATGGTTAAAATTAAGATTCTAAATTAAGCAGTAACCCATTGGTTAGCACCCGCTGAGTTATATAACTTAACTGCAGCAGCATCTTGAACGCTTTCTGGAGCGTTAGCTGGTGATTGACCTTTATATTCACTTGGAGCTATTGAATCCCATGTAGATTGTAAGAATTGATATTTACCTGCCGCACCTGAAGATGGATTAATTGCATGAATGTCGCCACCTGATTCACGTTGAGCAATTTGTTGTAAATGTGAGTTAACATTTACAGATGAACCACTTGAAGCTTTGCTTGATGCAGTAGTTGATTGAGTTTGGGGTTGTTGAGTTTGCTCAGTTTGTGGAGCAGATACTTGAGTTGATGGTTGTTGTGAACTAACTTCTTGCGCTGATGCTTGATTAATTGAAGGTGTTGGTTGTTCACTTACATCTTCATGTGCTGGAGTTGATTGACCAGAACCTTCATAACTCCAGCTCCAGTTTGAACCATCTGATTCAAAGTGGTATGTGTAACCGTTATAGTTAAAATTGATATTATAAGCACCTTGTTGAATAGGGCTGTCATTTAATGATTGATCATTTGTTTGTGCTTTTTGAGCTAATTTTGCTTTATCTACATTTGTTGCTTCACTTGCGTGTGCGTCGTGACCAGTGTTTCCTGCTACAACGCCTAATCCTACTGCTAGTGATGATGCAATAATTGTCTTTTTCATTATTAAAAATCCTCCTAAAAGTGATTTGTTTTCTTAACTAATTTACAAATACTACTGTAACATCTGAAAAATCAGTGTAGGTTACAGAGAAATAAAAAAAACCAGCACTTTTTTACACTCGAATTACATTAAAAATTGTATAAAATTAGTATAAAACCAATCTCAAAACTGTCATAATAGGTTTTTTCTGTCTTAATTATTAAACACAATTGTAATGTAAATGAAATTTGTCAGATAATTATACAGACATTAGCTTTTTTAAAATTAAAATTTAAGCGACCAGCTTTAATAAATACTTATTAAAGCTGGTCGCATGAGTATAATTGAAAGAAAAGGATAAATTAATTTATTAAAAATAGGATGGAGTTTAAGGAAGAGTTAATTCATTTAAATATTCATAATTTCTAATTCGTCTGACTGATAAGCGTTTTCGTTAAATTGATTATCAAGGAGGCTGTCGTTGTTTTTCATTTTAGGGGACATAAATTTTATAGTTTCCACGTATAATTCAGTTACAAAATGCGTCTGTCCTTCTTTTTCATATTTTCTAGAACGCATTTGACCAGTTATACCTACGAGTGTGCCTTGAGATGTGTACTTTTCAATGTTAGTGGCAGTTTTACCAAAAGCTTTACATATTGAATAATCACTTGATATTTCATTATTTTCATCTTTATAATTTCTTTCAGTGGCGACGCAAAATGTCGCTACTTTACTTTCCTCCTTCTCATAAATTTGTGCATCTTTAGTTAGTCTACCAACTATTACGATTTTATTTAGCATATGTCACCTCCTTCTTGTAATACATCATAAGCAAGCATATATAGTTTGGTCAAAGTGACAATTGTTTTAAAATAGATAGCTATTTATAGTTAATTTTTGATATATTTAAAGAAAAAAGTTAATTACTGAACTAATGTGTGCTAATCATTTGATTTATTGTATATTAAAAAACATTTAGGATGTGAAAAAATGAAAACGTTCAAAGCAGTACGATTTCAAATTGTAAATGACCATGGTGGTGTGTCTGAATATGCAATCGAGGATGGTGTTATCATAAATAAAGAAAGCAGTGGCACTGGCTGGCTGTTGGAAATAGTCATTTCAAATGAACATTATGAAACATTTAAAAATTATATGGACCAAGAAAAGCTTTTAGATATTAGAGTAGTTATTACAAGAACTGCAAATGATCCTGCTTTATTTGATGCAACTGTTAAAAACGTTAATACATTTAAATATACTATGTCAGTCGTCTTTGAATGCCATATTTATACCCTTAGACAAGTTTATGCGGAAATCTTATTAGAAGAGTTAGTAGATGATGGATTAACTGGAGATGAACTTAAAAAAACGTTTAATCGAATGATGCAATCGAAACCAAAATTGAAAGATGAACAATTTGAAAGATGAACAATTTGAAAGATAACAATAATGAGAGAGCGGAACAGAATTCGTATTGACTTCGTTGTCCCCCATAATGTAACCCCAACTTGCTTTGTCTGTAGGATTTCTGTATGAAATTCTCTATGTTGGAGTACCGGACTATAGTTGGATAAAGCTTGATATAAGCGCATTTTTAATTCAATCATAGACTGTCAATATGTAAAAATACCTAGGACAATGGTTGATGTCCCAGGCTCTTTATTTTAAATATCTAAAACTACGCTTTTTGAATTGCAAAAATAAGCTCACAACTACAAGCTATTTGACCATCAATGGTTGCTTTGGCTGTTCCTTTACCAATTGGTCCTTTTATCTTAGTGATTTCGACCTCAAGCATTAAAGTGTCTCCAGGTGTGACTTGTTTTTTAAAACGACATTTGTCAATCCCAGCAAATAATGCAATTTTACCTTTATTCTCTTCATGATTTAACATTGCCACAGCACCAGTTTGAGCTAAGGCTTCTGTAATTAAGACACCTGGCATAACTGCATAATCAGGAAAATGACCTTGAAAGAAAGGTTCATTACCTGAAACTTGTTTTAATCCAACACAGCGCCTTCCTTCTTCATATTCCACTATTTTATCAATCAATAAAAAAGGTTGTCTATGAGGGATAATTTGTTTAATCTGATTGTAGTCAAAAATTGTTTCCATTCTTGTTAAACCTCCAATTATTTAAAGCTATAATGATTAAAATTTAATCATTTACACGTTGAATATCTGCACCAAGATGTTTTAATTTTCCGTGTAAATTAACATATCCTCTATCAAGATGTTTTAATTCAGTCACTTGGGTTATACCATCTGCAACTAAACCTGCTAAAATTAAAGCTGCTGCAGCTCTTAAATCTGTAGCTTTAACTTGAGCACCTTTTAATTGACTCTTACCTTCTATTTTAGCACTTCTTCCCTCTACACTTATGTTAGCATTCATTCTTCTAAATTCAGCTACATGCATAAATCTATTTTCAAACACTGTTTCCGTTATAACTTTATGTCCCTTGGCTGTCAGCAATAAAGCCATCATTTGTGATTGCATGTCAGTTGGGAATCCGGGGTGAGGTAGAGTTTTGACATCCACAGGGTTCAAATCTCCTTCAGCTGAAACTCGAATACCATCTTCATTGTATTCTAAATTAACACCCATTTCTTCAAGCTTATACACTAAACTAGCCATATGTTCTTTAATTGCACCACAAACAAACACATCACCGCGCGTAATCGCACCTGCAATCAATAGCGTACCTGCTTCAATTCTATCAGGAATGATTGAGTGCACAACACCAGTTAATTTTTTTACACCATGTATTGTAATTGTGTCAGTACCAGCACCAGTAATTTTACCGCCCATTTCATTAATATAGTTGGCTAAATCTACAATTTCTGGTTCTTTAGCAGCATTTTCAATGATTGACTTACCTGAAGCAAGCGAAGCGGCCATAATTATATTTTGAGTTGCACCAACACTAGGAAAGTCTAAATGTATATGCGTACCTTTTAAGCCATCTTTAGCATTCGCATAAATATTACCGTTTTCTAGATGAATTTCAGCACCTAAAGCTTCAAATCCTTTAATATGTTGTTCAATCGGTCTTGTACCAATTGCACATCCTCCCGGTAGTGCCACAATAGCATGTCCTAGTCTAGCTAAAAGTGGACCCATAACTAAAATACTTGCTCGCATCTTACTCACATATTCATATGGTGCCTCTTCATTTAAAGTTTGAGTTGCGTCAACTATGACTGCATTATTCTCTTTATCATATGAAACTTCAGCATTCAACGTAGATAGCACGTTATTGATTGTGTCTACATCACTCAATTCGGGGACGTTAACAAGTTTACCCTTCCCTTCAGAAGCAAGTAGCGATGCTGTTAGTACTGGTAATACTGCATTCTTAGCACCTTCTACTTTTACTTCACCTGTTAATCGATTTCCACCATTAATTACTATTTTATCCATCTTAAATCCTCCACTTATAACTCCTATTACTTCTTCATTTCCCAACTCTATAAGTTAATATTCATTACGTCATTATATCCAGTTTTTGAGTTAAATAACAGTTTTTAAATTATTTAAATATATATTTTACTTGAGTTGAATATTGTAATAAATCAACAATAAAATTGCTTACTGAAGTTCCTAATAAAATTGCTAGAAATATCATACATATTTGTACTTGTAAGGCGTATCCTTTTTTAAAAAATTGATCTAACCTAACTGAATTTAAAGCCAAATAAGCTATACATATACATATTACATGTAAGATTAAATGAACAATTGCAAATTGACCAAGATAATCCATATT
>VNIU01000213.1_pt1 | contig 18323 bp, 16 predicted proteins | sample 7248601 | NCBI WGS metagenome assembly VNIU01 (sample SAMN12251564, study PRJNA551026) | human skin metagenome | isolation source: skin samples from healthy patients and patients infected with Netherton Syndrome | host: Homo sapiens | place: France:Paris
AACTAGTTATTCAGTATCAGCTTTTGATGACGATCCTGGGATTCTGAGACGGATCAAGCCACCACAACGTGGCCTCCAACTCCGAATGAGAATTCACCCCCACACATCCGCCCGCGTGGCTCCCAGCCGCACAAAGTTGAACAGCATGAGCTTGGTTGGCATGAGACCGAACTGGATGCCCCGGCCGTGGCGCTGCCGCCACCGCGTCAACCGGAACCGCTGATTGCTTCTCGTCCCTGGTACATCCGGTCGCAGCTACGGCTATCGCTGCCGCAAGAACGCAGGCAACTCCACGTCTCAGCCCAACCCCGTCCGCAACGTTGTCAAAAGATGCTCGATGAACCCCTCAGCATCGACGTCGCACAACAGATCGACGTTGGGCTCCTTGCCCCAGCGCCCCAACTCGTCACCGACGGTCTGACCGCGAGTCAACGTCCCGGTCAGCTCGACGTCAACCGCCAACGGGCGCGTGCTGGCAAATCTCCCCGTCACGGCATTGGCGACCACGAGGGGATCGTGCAGATAGGCGCACCACCCCAGGCCGTCAGCCTGATGGAACTCAAAGTAAAACTTCAGTGCGTCGGTCAGGACCTGTACAACGGGGTGTTCTCCCAAACCCTGCACAGCCTGACGATCCCCCTCGTCGAGACGGATGACCTCGGTAGCCTGCAGCGCCCCTAACACAACTCGCTGCGACGCCTCACCCCATGCTTTGAACACCTCGTGGCCGGCCTCCGGGTCCACCGCGATGTTCCACTCGCTCGTCGGCCCGGTGTTGCCACGATGATTGATCGCCCCACCCATGACGTGCAGCCCCCGCAACAACCGCGGCAATTCCGGTTCTTCCCGCAGCGCCAGCGCGAGGTTCGTCAACGGCCCGGTGACGATACCCACCAACTTCCCCGGGTATTGGCGCGCGAGATCAACCCACAGTTGTGCCCCGCTACGCGAATCCGGGTGACGCCCGCACTCCCTTAGCACAGCGTGCCCCAACCCGTGCGGCCCGTGGGTCTCCTCGGCGGTCATGAGAGGCTCGACGAGCGGAACGTCCGCCCCTCGGGCAACCGGCACGTCCATTCCGAGCAGATCAGTCAACCCAAGCGCGTTTCGCAGTACGTCGTCCTGCCCCACGTTGCCGGCAGTCGTCACCACCCCGACGGTCTCAACGTCGTCACGGCAGGCCAGGTAGGCCAGAGCGAAGGCGTCGTCGATACCCGGATCGCAGTCCAATAAGACGGGCAGGGAGCGCGTAGAGGTCGGCATGTCGCCACACTAAGGCTTCGACCGTTGAGGCGTCACCCTCCGATGAGTCCACCAAACTTGTAGCGGGATTCATGAAAAACGCCGGGGAACAGACCGTGCTCCATCCCCGCGATGATGAACTCAATTTTAAGATCGAGATTCCCGCGCTCCCCCATGTCCTGCATTCCGAATAGTTCGGGCAGCTCTCCAGCGATCCTCACAAATTTGTCCAATCCGGTGCGACCTTCTTCATCACAGGTCATGTACGGCTGGACCGACATGTACGTCTCCAAGGCCGTGTCCCCCGCGAAATCCAGGGCGAAGGCTGCCCCTTCCTTGCCCCCGGGGATACCGAGTGCGGCCAACCTCTCAACGATCGCCGTGATTCGCGGCAGAGCTACTCCGAAGGCTTCAGGCCGGGTGACGATAACGGCGGCCGCCTCCGAATAGCGGACACACATCTGCCACTGCCGATCCACGACATCGCGCAGCACGTCCTGCCAGGTGCACAACTGCGGATCCGGTTCGATGTCGGCAGCTATCGCGCTGATCGCGGCAAGCTGCAACTCCTGACGGGAACTGAACTCCCGGTACAAGGCAGTGGCCTTCACTCCAAGGCGCTCAGCAACCGCTCGAAGAGTGAAACTGCCAATTCCTTCAGCTAGAGTCGCGTCAATGACCTGACGTCGTGTGAACGCAGGTTTACGCCCCGGCCGTTTTCTCATCACGGCCGACCCACGAGCGACCACCCCACAGCCCGTTCCCGGGCATGCCACAGATCGGCATACAGGCCGCTGCTGGCAATGAGGTCGTCATGGGTTCCCACTTGACAAACCCTACCAGTGCGATCGACGACGACTATCTGATCTGCGGAACGAATGGTGTCGAGCTTGTGGGCGATAACGACAATTGTCGATGTCTGTCGCAGCTGGGTCACAGCGGCCTCGACATGGGCCTCGTTCTCCGGATCCAAGGCCGAGGTGGCCTCGTCGAAAAGCAGAATCGGGGCGCGTTTGAGCAAGGCCCGAGCTACCGACACCCGCTGACGTTCGCCACCCGAAAGCCGACGACCCCCTTCTCCGACGCTGGCATCCCAGCCGCCCGGAAGACGATCAGCAATCTCGTCGACACCGGCCAGGGCTCCGGCCTGACGCACGTGCTCATCGGTAGCGTCCGGGCAACCGATGCGGATATTTTCCGTCAGGGTGGAGTCATAGAGGTACACATCCTGAAACACCATGGCAAGCTGACTCATGAGCTGTTCGGTAGTCTGATCGCGGACATCGACCCCACCAACTCGCACCGTTCCGGAATTAGCATCCCAGAACCTGGCAATGAGCCGGAACAGGGTGGACTTGCCAGCGCCCGAGGGGCCGACGATAGCCATCAGTCCGCCGGCCGGAACAGTGAACGAGACATCGTGGAGGACCGGGCGAGCCGGATCGTAGCCGAAAGAGACACCTTCAAAACTCACCTCGCCGGGGGCGGGAAGCCCCACCGGGATGTCTGGCTCGGGAAGCACGGTGGCTGACAGGATCTCGTCGACCTCGGCAACCGGTTCACGCGCGGTCTCGATGGCCAGGGTCGCGGCACAGACATCCTCCAACACCTTCGTGTAGCGCAGCGAAACCCCGACGAAGGCCACCGCCACGACCGGGCTCAACCGTCCTGATCCGCCCAGGTTCGCAGCGAGCACGATGAGGGTCACGGCAATGCCCTGGGCCGCCAGCCCGGAGACGAAATTCGCCAACACTCCTAGCCACAGATCCTTGCGGGCAGCACGTCCGCTGGCCACCTGGGCATCATGGAGAGGTTGATAGCCGCTGGCGCGTCCGGCTGCCCGCAGTGCAGGCTGGGATTCGCAGAACTCGACTATTCGGGCCGCCAATTCCTGCTCAGTGGGGTACGTCAACGCTTCACCGCGAAGTTTGAGGGCGCGTGAGGCGATCGTGAGGAGGTAGATGGTCGGAATGGCAAGGAGCAGGGCCAACCCCAACTGCCATGACCATCATGACGAGGGTAGTGGTCATGCCCTTCACCAGCGGAGCGGTGAAGTGTCCCAAGCACTCGCCCAGCGTCATGAGTCCACGCGTCAACAGGCGCGAGAGACGGGCGGGAAAACTCGGCCGGAACCACCCCAGCGGCAGACTGGCGACGTGATCACCGATACGGATGCTGAGGTGACTCAGGATGTCTATCGCACATAGATACCCCGTGCTCGACTGAAGGTACGACACCACAGCCCCGGCAGCAACCAGGACAGCGAGCACCCACACCCAACCCCACCAGGCAAGACCCAACGAGGGCTGCCCCGCAACGAAAGCGGTGAACGTCGGGATGACGGCAAACAGGCCGACTCCCTCGATCGCTCCTAACACACCGGCCCACACCAAGGAGCTGTGGAACCGCCGGGTGCCCTCGCTGGTCAGCAATGGTTGGAACGCCCGCACCAGGAGGATGTCCCCGACCCAGGAAAGACGTGACGACGTGGTGCTCATCGGGTGACTCCCTCCATGATTCGTCCCGCCGACAGCCGCACCCAGTAGGGCTGTTCGGCCAGTTGCTCGACGGTGCCGCAGGCTGCGATAGAGCCGTTCTCCATGACGCAGATGACATCAGCCCCAATCACCGACTCGGCGTGATGACCGATGACCAACACGGTTCGGCCTCGAGCCAAAGCGGCCAGGGCCTGCTGGATCTCGGCCTCGCAGTCTGGATCGGTGGCTGCAGTCGCCTCGTCCAGGACGAGGATCGGGGCATCGGCCAACACGGCCCGCGCAATGGACAGGCGCTGCTTCTGTCCACCTGACAAGTTGGTGTCCTCACCCAGGACGGTGTCGAAACCGGCGGGCAGGGCATCAATGTCGTCGAGGATTCGAGCCGTGCGGGCAGCGTCACGAACCTGTTGTTCGGTGGCATCGGGACGAGCCAAGGTGATGACGTCACGGATGGATTGACGCTGCAGGTATGGGTCCTGCAAGACGAAGGAGACGAGTCGGTAAAGGTCGGTCGAGGGGAGCTCCCTGAGGTCTACCCCACCGATGCGCACCGTGCCGAAATCAGGATCACGGAATCGGGCCAACATCGTCGCGAGGGTCGACTTACCTGACCCAGACGGGCCCACGAGGGCCGTGACGGTGCCCGGGCGCAGTGTCAAGGAGACGTGGTTGAGGGCCGGAACCTCGCCGTCAGGGGTGTGGTAGGAGACGCTGATGTCGTCAAAGGTGACCGTCGTGTCCTCGGGAATCGCGGAGCTGGTACCAGGCTCGTCGATCTGCTCGATAGACAGGACCTCTTGCAGACGCAACGCTGCACCACCAGCTTGCTGGTACATCCACGCCGTGCTTCCAAGCACCTCGACGGTGTGCGGCAGCACGAGGGCGATGAGGGAGCAGGTGAGAACATCGGCAACACCCACCCAGCCGGCCCTAGCCATGAGTAGACCGAAGCCGAAGTTGATCGCCATGAGCGCAGGCACCGAGATCACCGACTGCGATAGGGCGGACGCCTTAATGAGCGGGCCGCACCAGTCCCAGTAAAACCGGGCGAACTCCTCGCAGGTAGTGGTGAAGCGTCGGTGGGCCTTGCCTGTCTGACCGAAGTTCTTGACGACGTGGACGCCCTCGGTCAATTCGATGGCGTTGGCCGAGATATCGGCAAGTTTGTCGTCCATCTCGGCGGTCTTGGCGGTCATGCCCCGCATCGACCACCACTGCAACAGGGCATAGATCGGGAAAGTCGCTAGACAGAGCAGACCCAGCCGCCAATCCACTATGAAGGCGTAGACGAGCAGCACCACGGGGATGCCGATCGCCGCAGTCTGATCCACCGGGGCGTGGGCGACAAGTGCATGCACCTGGACGGTATCGTCCTGGATGGCCTTACGCACCTGCCCGGTGGATGACGAACTGAACCATGCCAGCGGTGCCCGGGACAGGCGCCCGATGATGCGACCCTGCAAGACACTGCGCAGTTTGAGGTCAGCGAAATGTGTGATGACAAGGGCCAGCACGTAGAGCAGGGCCTGGGTGCAGAAGGCCGCCACCAACAGGTTCGCGGTATGTACGAGGGCCTCGTGGTCGATATGGGCGCTCAGCAGGATGGTGCCGAGCTTCACCAAGGCTAGATAGGGGGGCCAAGGCGACGACGCAGGAGGCGATCGATAATCCGCGCCACCAGGATTCGTCCCCGGATGGGTTGCATAAGCGATGAGAGGGCTCTACCCCCGGCGCGGTGCTTGGCCTGATAGTCGTGGGAGCTTTCGGCAGATGCAGTTTCCTGGGCTGCCACGGAGGCTGGCGGCGACGGCTGGGACGGGCCAACGATGGAGGCAGGATCCCCCGAGGTGGTTCTGCTCACTTCGTCAGTCCCGCCCGCTGGAAATGTTTGCGCCCCACCTTGATGCCCAGCCAACCACCGAGAAGTCCAAGCAGGAACACCACGACGGCCCATCCGGCGACCAGACCGGGAGTAAACAGTGCTCGCATCTTGTTGGAATAATCGGCACCCATTTGCCTGGTGATCATGGTGTAGTACTCGTCGGCGTTCACGACCATCGGTATCAGTGGCACGACCACCCAGAGGGTGAATATCGCGTATCCGAGAGACGCCCGGCGCGGGTCCAGGCGGACATTGCGCCCGGCGTTGGTGGTGACCAGATCGGCGACGAAGCCGAGCACGAGCCCGGCGGGGATCATCCAGATAGTATGCCCGGGCGTCATACCGAGCCCGACGAGCAGCCCGGTGATCGTCAAGGCGCCCATTTTCGGAACCCGTGCCATTGACAGCATCACGATGATCCCGCCCAGCAGAATACCGAGGATCCAGCCAACGAACATAAACGCCGGCCCGGCGAAACCAATCATCCCGCAGGCGTAGAAGGCGACGAAGAAAATCACCGCGAAAATGGCTACGGTCACCAGATCACGAGTGGTCAGGCGTGATTTCATGATTTCCCTTTCAAGGTGGCGATATTGACCAGAAAGTCCCCACACCGGGCCATGAGTTCCGGGTCGTGGGTAATGACGATGACAACCTTCCCGGCGGTGGCAAGTTCACCGACGAGATCGGCGATCGACGCGAGATGCCGGCGATCGACACCCGAGGTTGGTTCGTCGAAAACGACGACCTCCTTGTCTTGCGCGATGGTGGCCGCGACCACGAGGCGTTGGGCCTGCCCACCCGACAAAGACAAGGGGTGGCGATCACGTTCGCCGGCCAGGTCAAGGCGTTCCAGAAGTCCCGGTACGTCGGCGGCATCTCGATGCGGAAGATCCAGCCCGAGGGTGACTTCACGTTCTACCGACTCACTGAAAAGCTGACGGCGAACGTCCTGCATCACCATCCCGCAACATTTCTGACGCCTGCCGGGGGTCCAGGGCACTCCCATGCCGATGCGAGCTTCGGGAGGGGATTTTTCGAGCCCGCACACGATTCGGGCCAAAGTCGACTTCCCCGCGCCATTCGAGCCGGTCAGAATCGTCACCGCCCCGCCAGGCAGGAACAGAGAATCGATGTCGAGAATCGTCGAGCCGGTACGGTAAGAGAAGGTGAGGTGCTCGATGGTCAGCCCTGCCGGGATTTTCGTGCAGCTGACTGAGGCGGGATCGGAGCGCATGAACTTGCCTCGGGGCACCGGAGTAAGCGGAGCTGGAGCCTGCGGTGGCGCCGGCAGGTCGACCGAGTTGACGTCGAGACTGCGCAGGCCCCGTTCTAGCAAGTCCCCCTCTGTCAGCGCGAAAAGGCTGCTGCCGCTCATTCGCTCAACGATCTGGCCATTGGAAACACGATGCACGTCGTCAACGAGTCCGCGGAACAGATGCAGCCGGTGCTCAGCGATCACGAGGGTCTTGTTGGCAGCTTTGAGCTCGGTGACGAGAGCGCGAAAATCTTCGATCCCCTCAGCCGAGAGGTTCAAGGTTGGTTCATCGAAAAGAAGCAGGTCGACATCAGCCACCAGCGCGCAGGCGCAGGCGACCCGCTGAAGTTCTCCTCCTGAAAGAGTGTCGAGGTGGCGGTCGAGCAGGTGAGAGATACCGGTTCGGGAAACCGCACGGGAGACAGCTTCGCGGATATCAACCGGATCGACCCCATAGTTCTCCAGCCCGAAGGCCAGCTCGGTGCGCACGCTGGAGGTGAAGAACTGAGTGCGGGGATTCTGGAAAATCATCGCGGAGGTGCGGCCGACATTGTGCAGTTCGACACTGGCCAGGTCAGTACCTTGGACCATGACGTGGCCGCGCAACTTTCCCCCGAAGAATTGGGGGACGAGTCCATTCATCGTCCGCAATAGGGTGGATTTCCCTGACCCCGACGCTCCCACCAGCAGGGTGAGGGTGCCTGGTTGGATCGTCATCGTGATGTCACGAAGCTGTTCTACGAACTCCCGCTCGGGGGCCGGGCCGTCGGAGAACGGCGAGGAGTCGGGGTCGAACGAGGGGTAGCCGTAGCTGACGCCGTTGAGGCTGACGATGCTCACACGATCACCTCGCTGGCACGCCACACAACCAACGCGACCAAAATCGTCAGCACGAGGGCGTCGCCGACGCGAAAACGACTCGACTGGGTGTTCGATCGGGATTTTTGTGCACCGAGTCCTTTGATGATGGCGGCTGCGGAAAGCTCGTCGACGATGCGGGCAGCCGAGGCCAGGAAGGGAATGACGACGTACTCACCCGTACGTATCGGGTGACGCACAGCCGACCGCGCCCCAGGGTTGAGGCCGCGCAGGGTCATGGCCTGGACGATTGCTCGCAGCTCGCGTACTGCCATCGGGAAGAACCGAACCACCACCATGACGGGCACATAAATGACGCGCGGAGCATGCAATTGGGTGAGGACCGCGCCGACTCGAGTGACGTCGAGGACTTTGATCGCCGCTACTGCCGCACCAAAGACTCCGGCGAACCGAAACATCCAGAAGGCGATGAAGACCAGGAACGCCGATACTGTCGAGCGCCACAGCACTGGGAGTAGGAAGCAGCAGAAAATCCACACCAGCACGAAGATCGTCCAGCTTATCCAGGACTTCGACCGGGTAGTCAAGACCAAGAACACCCACATCACTCCAAGACTGGTCATCACGAGGGCTGTTGATCCTGCTCCCATAAGTAGGACGTTGAGAACGATGACGTAGAGGGCGAGGGTGCGTGGATCCACCGTGCCGAAGAGCTGCCGAGATCGGCGAGTGTGGACCGCCGAAGCAGTATCGAAACCTATCCCAGCAACCGAGCGACTATGAGGAACGCGGTGAGTGGCTCCGGGCAGCGCCAGGGTCGCCTCATCATGTTTCATAAGGTAACCCTATCTCATAACTGATTACTGTTAACAAATACTTCCTCTCCCGCTTTGACCCGGAGTTGGCCATGACGGCGCCATATGAGCTCCCTGCCACCACGTGAGGCACGATGGAAGGGCCGACGACCAATTACCGAAGAACAGGTGTGAGCATGACTGACGTGGAGAAGTCCTCGACTCGCGGTGAGAGGATTCTCGCCGCTGTGGTCGCCTTCACCCTCTGGATGGCCGTGATATTCGCGATTGTGGCGATCTTCGTCGGCTGGCGGTGGTCGCTGCGGATGTTCGTCGGGGTGCTCCTCATCGGTATCCCCGGAGAGATCGTTATGGAGCTCGTCGGCCGGGGACCGTTGCTGCCGAGCGGCGCGTCGAGAATACGGCGTTCCCGTGGTTCGCGGTTACTCCTCTCGGCACTCATCCTCATCGCGTGGGCGTTCATCGTTCTCGCGGCGATTGCGCTCATACAGCCCTGGTACGGCGCTACCGGTGACATGGCCTGGGTGATGGTCGTAGGGATCGCGGCGATCCTCGTGCAGGAGGGCATCGACACCCGCAAGAAGAAGTCCTAGTCTTCGATCATCTCTCATGAAGGACTTGTCGGCTCCTCGCATACAAGGGGGTCGATAGTGGTGGCCGGAACGTGCGGGTTCGATCTCGCCACAATCATGGATACCGCCAGCCTTGGTGTCCGTCCCTGCCACAAAGCATCACAAAAGCATTGGTGTACACATCAGCATCGCTGCTGCGGTTGATCGTGAGGCCACCTGAGACCATTCAGGGCAGGCTCACCCATTCCCTTCCGATTTACACCTCGTGCGAACTCGCACCGCCTACAATTTCAGAGCAACGACGCCTCATCCCCGCCGCCATAGTCAGGAAAACACTGATGATGCCCAGGGTCCGCCCGTGACGAAGAAGAGCTCCCTCGTCCTGGCGATGGCGTCCATCGGTGCCATCGCTGTTGGGCTGACCGGGCGTGCTCGTCAGCTCACCCTCGCCTTCAACTCCGCGAGTTGGGTCGTCGCCGTCATCGCGCTGAGCTATCTCATCCGCTCCGGGCACAGCCAGAAAGCAGCATGGCTGGCCCAACCACCGAGGGTGCCCGAGGCACAGCCGCCAGGCGGTTGACGGTCTCCTCGACGTGCATTCTCACACCATCGCACGGCGAACATCCACCGATCCGCTGCCCAAGCACGGCTACCCTGGAACTCAGTTGAGTGAGAGGAGACCCGCGTGGGCATCGGAAGCAACATCGGCAAGGCACTGTTGGCCCAAGCCCCCGACATGGCACCCGGCGCAGCTGTCTCACTACTACGCAGCATCCTCGGATTCGCTATCGACGGCGCCTCAGGACTGCCGGGAGCACGTCAGGCTGCCGGCAAGACGCTCACCAAGCACGAGGGCGATGTTGAGCAGGCGATCAGCTCCTTAGTCAATCAGCACATTGCGATGGCCGGGGCCCAGGGGTTCGTCTCCAACCTCGGTGGCGTCATCACTCTGGCCGTGACTATCCCCGCCAATATCTCCGGCGTTGCGATCGTGCAAGCCCGCATGGTGGCTGCCATCGCCCACCTGCGCGGGTACGATCTCGACGACCAGCGGGTCCGCACCGCGATCCTCGCCACTCTCATGGGTCAGCGCGAGGTCGATAGCCTCATCCACGAGGAGAAGCTACCGACGACACCGATGGGCATCGCTACCGCTCCGGTCGGTGACGCCGATCTCGAAAAGGTCGTCGCCCGGAACCTCGTCAATGTCCTCATGGGGCAGGTCGCGGGCAAGAAGCTGCCTGTGTTCGTCTCCAAGCGCGTTCCTGTACTTGGCGGCGGAGTCGGTGCCACCGCTGACGGATTCACCACGTGGAGCGTGGCCCGCTACGCCCGTAAGCAATTCCCCACCCGCCGCCCGCGCACCTGAGACCCGCACGCTCGGGATACGGCCAGGATAATTCGGGGCAGGAATAGTGGCGTCCGACCACAGTGACGGGATGTGGCCGGGATTCAACGACGCAAGGATTTCACCCCACCCAGCCCCCATGCGTACCCGACAACCCCTAGGAAGGCACAAACGACGGCACACACCATGGCCGTGGTAGACACTGTCGGCGCACTCCCCTCGACGGCGGCCGTTTTTCCTGGATAGCCGCCGGGGAGGAATCGCAGGAGGGTGTTCGACTGCGCGACGACCACAACCAGGTAGATCAGGGGACCGCACAATGGCCCGACTCGCCGCGACACCATTCCCGTGACGAACAATGCGATACCGGTACACAGCACGCAAGTCACCGAGAACCCTATGAATGGCGGCCACGGCAGCTGAAACCGTGCGGGAATTTGCGGTACCAGGACGGAATCACCATCAGGTATCAACTCAACGGGCAACGATCGCAGTACCCATCCTATGAGCAATGGAAGACCAGCTGCACAGCCGCATATCCACAGCCCCATCCACGCATATCCAACCGTGAGGGACCGAACCGATGTCCTCTCGACCCAATCCATGGCCGATGAGACACACCACATGATGGTGGCACAACCCACCAGAATGATCAGCTCGGGACCAGTCACAGGGCGATCCCACACGTCTCCCGGCGCCACCGACAGACTCGCCTTCCACAGGAAGAAGGCCACGAGCAAGGCCACAAGCGGCGCAATGACAAGGGCAATAGCATGGCGCCCCTTCAGGAAAGTCGCTACGCCTCTCATCGGTGAAGATCACTGGAGGTCAATGAACACGTGCTTACCGCATGATGATGCGCCGTATACCAATGACGGAATGCGGTTACATCCATGCCGTCAAGGCCATTTCGTTCCGAACTCGTCGCATCATCATGCTGAAATCCAGCCAGCCGAAGAATGGTACGTTCCACGGAATCGACGCCATTGAGGGCCCCATCTGCTGAGATGTCAACTCCGACCCTCCGGTCTCACGCATAAAAGCACATGCGTCCCGGCCTGAAAATGATTGAGCCAGCCCCTCACCCGTCAGATCCGACATTTGTTGTCTAGAGCCATATGAGGTCGGTCGGCCGAGATCAATCACACGTTGCCCCTGTATGCTTGGTACCCAGACTCAGCAAGCAGGACGTCACGGGAAACCACCGTTTGCGGCAGGACAGACAAGACGCGTTGAGCGGGTTTCGCGTAGGACGCCGCGAGACTCCGATGTGCTGGCGTGACGCATACCCGCACGCCTTCGTGCGACGAACACTCAAAGGCTAGTGGCGCATCACGAAACAACGGCACCGGCAAGACGACGCCCACGGCAGCAATGATGAGCGGTGGGGCGATCAAGGCCACACAAGGCATCACTCGACGCCAGCAGAACCTGTCGGCACGGACCCTGGACCAACGACTGGCGGTGAGGATACAGGACAAGGTGACGATGCAGAAGAAGATGGCGCGCATGACCACGGCCGCGACCGTGACGGTGTGGGTGCCACCCGGTTCCGACATTCCCAAAGACCATGCAAAGGCCACCGAGCCATGCCCCGTGTTGGCAAGGAGATTTCCGTTGACGACGATCGGCATTTCGACCAGGACGATACACACAACAGGTACCACCAGCCACACGATGGGGTGGGACACCATCGCGGCCACGAGGTGAGCAACGGCCACCAAAGCCGCGAATGACAGCAGGACGACGATTAAGTCGGAGGCTTCGGCGACGGTCGGAGTCGCATTGAGCCACGTCTTAGCGACCAGCGGGGCCGCCACGATGACCGTCCCGATGAGGAGGGCAGTCGTCTGCCGCCAGAACCAGTGCCAGTGGATGCCAAGAATGGACCGCGCCGGAGCAACCCCCACAACCATGTCCGAAGGTGCCGTGCGTGCCGCTAGGCCCACCCCCATGAGGCCAGCCACGATACCCCACAGCATACTGGACTCCCGGAGCGTGACGGCGACATCCTGCACTTGCCACAACCCCCAAGCCCATCGACCTCGCAACGCAATGAAGCTGCACATGGCTCCTCCGACCGTCACGAGAACCATGTGCCATGACGTGAAGGGGAATGCCATGCGGTGAAAACCGCGCAGCGGACGTATACCCTGAAGCGAGGTGAGCATCACGCTGCGCCCCCCGAGAAGAGTGAGGTATCCAGCCTCAGCATCGTTGGTATTACGGACTGGGTGCCCTCGGCCAACAGATTCCAGTTCGGAATACGAGCCCTCGAAGATCAGCTTTCCCTCGGACAGGACGACGAGTTGCGACACGAAGCCCTGGAGATCCTCAAGCAGGTGAGTCGACACAATGACCGTCCGATCTTCGGCGAGCTCACCGAAGAGGGATCGCACCCCAATCCTTGATGCCGGGTCGAGGCCTACCGTCGGCTCATCAAGCAGTAGTACAGCCGGATCGCCGACAATCGCACACGCGATTCCAAGTCGTTGACGCATTCCACCCGAAAGAGACTGGACGCGCTCATCGGCACGGTCAAGAAGCCCAACACGATCGAGGGCTGCACATGCCCTCGCACGGCATTCGCTCGGTTCAACGCCTCGCGCCCAGGCCGCATATTCCACGGCCCGCCGGATGCGGAAGTGCGACGGGAGGGAAAACCGCTGGGGCAGGAATCCGACCAAACCACGGATGGTGTCGACGTCATCGCTGACATCGACACCATTCACCCGAAAGTGGCCGGACTCCGGTTCACGGAGTGTCGCGAGAATACTGAGAAGTGTCGACTTTCCGGCCCCATTTGGACCGAGCAGCCCCCACAAACCAGAGCCAAACTCACAGGAAATATCAACAAGGCTACGCCGATGGTGGTAACGGTGTGATACGTGCTCGAGTTCAATCATTCACTTAGCCGTAACGTAACCCGATTTCGCGGATGCCATACGACGTCCTTTCTGCAGCAGAAACATCTCCAATGGAAAACCCGCTACCGTACCCATACTTTCACTTAGAGTAAGGCAGTACCAACCTTGCGGCAAATTCGGCGGTACCTACCGCGCTCCCACAATTCTTCTCAGAATCGGGTCAGTACAGCATTGCCGACGCCGGGTCCGAAAGGATCTCCGCAACGTCGTGGAGGAATGTCGAACCCTGCTCACCGTCAATAAGACGATGATCGAACCCGAGGCTCATCGTCGTCACCCACCTGGGCACAACGCGCTCGTCGTCACCGGTCCCGACGACCCACGGCCGCCGAGCGAGAGCACCAAGCACGAGGATCGCTGACTCTGTCCGGTTGACCACGGGAGTGCCGGCATCAAGCCCGAACACCCCGACGTTCGTGATCGAGAAGGTACCGTCGGCATAGTCGGGCGATTGCAGTTTGTCCTCTTTGGCGATCGCAACGATCCGGGTGATCTCCGTCGCCAACTCAAGCATCGTCATGTCCTGGGCGTCGCGCACCACCGGCACCATGAGGCCGCGCGGCGTGGCGGCGGCAATGCCGAGGTTGATGTGGTCACGGAAGACGATCTGGTCGGTGGCGTCATCCCATGCGGCGTTGATGATGGGGGTGCGCCCCATCGCCAGGCACACCGCCTTGCACCACACCGTCAGCGGGGAGACACGCAGGCCTTTGAAACGACGGTCGGCACGCAGCCGGTTGACCAGCTCCATCGTCGGGGTGACGTCGCAGGTAAGGAAGGCCGTCACGAGGGCCTTCGTATCCAAGGAATCCTTCACGGCCTTCGCTGTGACCTTGCGCACCCCACGCACTGGCACCTTGCGGGTGTGGCCGTCGGGCTCGGTCGGGGCGCCACCGAGGAGACGTCGAGACATCACCGACAGGCTCGCCAGCTCGGCGTCGCCAGGACAAGCACCGCCGTCCCCGGCTGCAGCAGCGCCATGATGAGCGGCCGCTTTGACGTCACTCCTCGTCACTGCACCCTGCGGACCGGTGCCGGTCACCTGGGACAGGTCGATGCCGAGGTCTGCTGCCAATCGTCGGGCCGGCGGCTTGGCAAGGATGTGCGCGGTGCGGTCCATGCGCGGTGGGTCTTGACGAGAAGCCGACTCGGTTAGACGCTGCTCCGGTTTCGCCTCGGCGTCGTGTTGAGGTTCCGAAACCGATTGCTCAGGATGAGTGTCTACACCCTCCTCGCGTGCCCTCTCAGTCGACACCGCAGCACCCCTGCGGCGACGACGTCGACGCCCGGGCTCCGCTGTAACGTGACCAACGAGAAACTCCGGCTCGTCCTCCGAACCGTCGTCAATCGTCACCAAGGGCGCTCCAACGGCCACCGTCTCACCAGGCTCAGCGCACAGTTTTGCCACGGTTCCAGCAAACGGGCTGGGAAGCTCGACGATCGATTTAGCGGTCTCGACCTCGCACAGCACATCGTTGATCTTGACGGTGTCGCCGGGAGACACCTGCCAGGAGACAACTTCTCCCTCAGTAAGTCCTTCGCCCGGGTCGGGCATGCAGTAGTTCTTCATGTGAATGCCTCTCAGAATCAGAAGGCCAGAGAGCGGTCTACAGCGTCGAGAATGCGGTCGACGTCCGGGATGTGTTCCCCCTCAGCCTTGGCTGGCGGGTAGGGGGTCGACCAGCCGGTGACTCGCAGTACCGGGGCCTCCATAACGTAATAAAGCTCCTCACCCAGCCGAGCCGCGATCTCCGCGCCGACACCCTGGGTGCGTGGCGCCTCCTGGACGACGATGGCCCTTGTCGTACGACGCACCGATTCGTAGACAGTCGCCATGTCGAGCGGGGAGAGGCTACGCAAGTCAATAACCTCGAGTTTTCGCCCCTCCTGAGACGCCTCCTTCGCCGCCTCCACGCAGGTATCGACCATCGGACCGTAGCAGATCAGGGTGGCCTCCTCGCCAGAGCGCGCGATTCGGGCCTGGTGCAACCCCAGCGTCGGTGTCTGCGCAACGTGGCCACGGGTGTAGTACCGACGTTTCGGCTCAAAGAAGATCACCGGGTCGGGGCTGTCAATGGACTGACGCAGCATCCAGTAGGCGTCGTCAGGGTTGGAGCAGGTAACCACCTTGAGACCAGGCGTATTCGCATAGAAGCCTTCCGGCGACTCGGAGTGGTGTTCTGGCGAGCCGACACCACCCCCGAAGGGGATACGGATCGTCACCGGCAAGGACCACCGGCCACCGACGCGAGCCCGGTATCGGGCCAGCTGGGAAACGATCTGGTCAAAGGCTGGGGCACTGAAACCGTCAAACTGGATTTCCACACACGGGCGGTACCCGCGCATGGCCATACCAATCGCTGTTCCGACGATGCCTGACTCTGCCAACGGCGTATCGATGACTCGACGGCCACCAAACTGGGCTTTGAGGCCGTCCGTGATGCGGAAGACACCACCGAGGGTCCCGACGTCCTCCCCCATGAGGACAACACGATCGTCGGCTGCCAGAGCATCGGATAAGCCAGCGTTAAGGGCCTTGGCAAGGGTGGTCTCCCCCTGCGGACGCGCACTGCGCAATACTTCCTCGCTCATCACTTATCCTCCTCCCACGACGCGATTTCCTCGGCGTCAGCCAGGACGTCGGGGGTCGGCTCGGCGTACACGTCCGCCATAAGGTCAGCCATCACAGGCGTGGCATTCTCGTGAACAGCAGCGCGAACCTCAGCACCGAAGGCGTCCTCACGCTCAGCGAGGCCGTCAAGCCACACCTGGTTGATAATCCCGCGGTTCTGCAAATACGTGCGCAGCCGGACGATGGGGTCGGTCTTACCCCACGTCGACTCCTCTTCTGCGGTGCGGTAGCGGGTGGGGTCGTCGGTGGTGGTGTGAGCACCCATCCGGTAGGTCCACGCCTCGACGAACACCGGCCCCTTTCCGCTACGGGCATATTCGAGGGCCGATCGCAGCACGGCCATCATGGCGATGACGTCGTTGCCGTCGACTTGCACGGCAGGGATGCCGAACCCGGTAGCGCGGCGGAAAAGAGACGTGGGCGACTGCACCGTGGTCGGCTCTGAAATCGCCCACTGGTTATTGACGCATACGAATACCACGGGGGCGTTCATCGAAGCCGCAAAAACATAAGCCTCGTTCGTGTCCCCCTCGCTCATCGCGCCGTCACCGTGGAAATCCAGCACGGCAGCCGGATCACCTCCAGCCTCGACGTCACGCTGGACACCCATGGCGTAGCCGACGGCATGCAGGGTTCCCGACCCGATCATCACCGGATAGGCGCTGAAGTGAGTCGCAACGGTGTCCCAACCGCAGTGAGAAGTCCCGTCCCACGCTCCAAGGATGTCAGCCAGACTGACGCCCATGGCGTGGGCCAGGCCCTGCTCCCGGTAGGTGGGAAACACCTGGTCTCCCTGTCTCAGTGCCAACCAAGCGCCAGCTTGGGTGGCCTCCTGTCCCAATAGCGGCGGCCACAAACCCAATTCGCCGTGACGCTGCAGGGCGGTAGCCTCGACGTCGAGGCGTCGCGTCATGACCATCATCTCGAGAGCCTTGACGAGGTCGTCGTCGACCAAGTCAACGGGAAAGTCGGGATGTGTGGTGAGGTGCCCCTGCTCGTCGAGGATCCGCACCATTGCAGGATCAGGACGATTAACGGGGTGGTGCCGCGCCGGAAGGACGAACGGATCCGTGCCGCCTTCGTCGGCACACATGGTCTCGGTCACATCTTCCTCCTGGTTAAGTGTTCCGTAGCTCAATTCTGAACGCCAACAAGCCCCGTTTCCAAGCGAAACCTACCGTTCCGTAAAGAGCCACCAAAGATGAGGTTACCGTTGCGTAGGTTGTCCCTGGTTCCTACCCCGGACTTCGATTGGTGTCAGAACGTGCGTACCCTCAAACGGTGAGCAAAACAGTGGCAGTCATCGGTGCCGGAATGACGGGCCTGGCAGCCGCACACCACCTGCACAACCACGGCTGTCGTCCCGTCGTCCTCGAGGCAGGCCAGGGCGTTGGCGGCCAGGTTAGGTCCCGTCGTCTTGGTTCTGATGTGGTCGACATGGGACCTGAAACCGTGCCTCTTCGCGCCCCGGGCGTTGCCGCACTCGTTGCGGAGCTGGGACTGACGGACTCCATGCGTCATCCCGCTCCTGGGCGCGTCTTATTGTCGAGCCGGCGCGGAGTCGTGGAGATGCCGTCCGGTGTAACACCAGTAGGGCCCACGAAGTTCCTCCCCACTATCGCCTCGCGCATCCTCTCCCCTGCCGGACTGTTACGGGCCGGGCTCGAACCTTTCAACGCTCGCCCGCACCCTGACGACGTCAGCGTCGGCCAGTTCATCGCCGAAAGGTTTGGTGACGAGGTGAGCCGCGCCATCGTCGACCCACTGCTAGGGGGTATTCACGCCGCTGACCTCAACACATTCTCGCTGGCAGTCGCTGCCCCCGCTTTGGAACGGACGGTCAGGAAGGGCGACTCCATCGTCGCCGGAACTCTCAAACGCAATGCTGCCAGACGGTGGCCACGGCTTCGCCATCATTCGCAGCGCTCTGGTCCGCGCACCCCCACCACGGCCACCTGGAGACACGGCCTGATGACGTTGCCGGAGGCACTGGCTCAGGGGCTCACCATTCATACAAATACCCGTGCCACGGGAATCCGTCAGGTCGGCCACGAATGGGTAGTCGATGTCACTGGTCCGCGTGGTGTTGGATCGGTTGCTGTTGATGACGTCATCATTGCCACTCCCGCTAGAGTTGCGGGCGCCCTGCTTGCTACCGCATGCCCGCAGGCTTCCGAACTGCTGTCGCAGTGTGAAAGCACTACGGTTGCCACGCTGGTTATGCAGGCTGACCTTACTGGCCACCCGATCGCCACGGCCCAAACGTGGTTCATTGGTTCGGCATGGTCTGCCCTGGTGCGTCAGGTGACCAATCTCTCGACGACGTGGCA
>VNIU01000236.1_pt1 | contig 18283 bp, 14 predicted proteins | sample 7248601 | NCBI WGS metagenome assembly VNIU01 (sample SAMN12251564, study PRJNA551026) | human skin metagenome | isolation source: skin samples from healthy patients and patients infected with Netherton Syndrome | host: Homo sapiens | place: France:Paris
CACAGAAGCTGTGACTATGATAAAGTACTACTACATAGTTAATCATTAGTGGTTCTTTATCATTTTCGCCTCCCTTTTCTTATTGTTTTGAAACACAAAAATTTAAGTTCAAACTGTCGAATAAAGTTATATTTGATTTCAAATTATCCCTAAATTATTAATTTTACAATTGTGGCAGATTTTCAAAATAATAATTATTTCCTCATTATTTATAAATTTATATTTAAATTTCATTCTTTATAGGGTAAGATTAGGACTATAGTATGATGTGTAAATAATATAAATTAAGGTATAGTAAAGCTAACTCAGAAATGACTTATCATTCGGAGGTTACATTATGAATAAACTATTACAGTCATTATCAGCCCTCGGTGTTTCTGCTACACTAGTAACACCAAATTTAAATGCAGATGCAACGACGAATACTACACCACAAATTAAAGGCGCTAATGATATCGTTATTAAGAAAGGTCAAGATTATAACCTTCTAAACGGCATAAGTGCATTTGATAAAGAAGATGGAGATTTAACCGATAAAATTAAAGTCGATGGCCAAATTGATACATCTAAATCTGGTAAATATCAAATTAAATATCATGTCACTGATTCAGATGGTGCAATTAAAATTTCCACTAGGTATATTGAGGTTAAATAGCCCTCATCACTATACTGCAAATAAAATGGTAGCAAACGAACATGTTTTGCTACCATTTTATTTGTTATTCTAACTTCATCTGCAACTTTAACCCAAATATTGTATTTTTTCTGTATACCAAAGGACTACCTATCAAATTATTAAAACTTAACTGCTCTTTTTAAAAAAATGTTTTGATTTTGAACAAACAAATTTCCACTTTTCATTGTTTAACGATAAATTACTTTTGGCAAATTCCTTATTAAAATGTTTGCGCTTCCTTTCAATCAACTAGCCATCATTTTCAATTTATTAGACAATTTCAAACTTTTTTTATTTTCATTCAATTAACCTTTAATTGAAAGCTATTCTCAACTTTCCTTTTAAATATGAAGCAATTTTTTCAAAAACGCTATTAGTCACAAAATGTACACATAATTTTAACAAATGTGTGAACCCACGTCACACCTTGATTTATCAACATTTTTGATACAATTTTATTAATTTTTTTCCCATAAGCCCTTGTAAATATTGTGTAATAACTTAAAATTAATGTTAAGCCCTACATTTGTAGTATTAGGAGGTCAAAAAAGTGTCAAAATTTAAGTCTTTGCTTCTATTATTTGGCACACTAATTTTACTTAGTGGTTGTTCAAATATAGAAATTTTCAACGCAAAAGGGCCAGTAGCAAGTAGTCAGAAGTTCTTGATTCTTTATTCAATCGTCTTCATGCTTGTTATTTGTTTCGTTGTACTTGGCATGTTCGCCATTTTTATTTACAAGTATAGTTATAATAAGAATGCCGAATCTGGTAAGATGCACCATAATGCCATCATTGAAACAATATGGTTTGTAATACCTATCATAATCGTTGCTGCTTTAGCTATTCCTACAGTTAAAACTTTATACGATTACGAAAAACCACCGAAGAGTGAGAAAGATCCAATGGTTGTATATGCAGTAAGTGCAGGATACAAATGGTTCTTTGCTTATCCAGATGAACATATAGAGACTGTTAATACATTAACAATCCCTAAAGATCGTCCTGTTGTATTTAAGCTTCAAGCTATGGATACAATGACAAGTTTCTGGATTCCACAATTAGGTGGTCAAAAATATGCCATGACTGGCATGACAATGAATTGGACGTTAGAAGCATCTCAAACTGGTACGTTCAGAGGTCGTAACTCTAACTTCAATGGTGAAGGATTCTCACGTCAAACATTTAAAGTAAATGCCGTTAGTCAAAAAGACTACGACAAATGGGTGAAAGAAGTTAAAGGTAAGAAAACGTTAGATCAAGATACATTTGATAAACAATTATTACCAAGCACACCTAATAAAGCTTTAGAATTTAATGGTACACATATGGCGTTTGTTGATCCAGCAGCCGATCCAGAATACATCTTCTATGCATATAAACGTTTCAATTTCGAATTGAAAGATCCAAACTTCACTAGTGAAGAAAATATGTTTAAAGATGTATCAGACAAACCATTAATACCTGCTCGTAAAGCTCAAATTACAAATGCGAACTATAAACGACATGGTATGAAGTTGATGATTCTTGGAAATGACGAACCATATAACAATGAGTTCAAGAAAGATGAATCGAAAAATGCGAAAGAAATGAAGAAAATTTCAAAAGATGCGCAAGATCAAGACAATGATGATCATGGAGGTGGACATTAATGAATTTTCCATGGGATCAATTACTAGTTAAAGGTAACTGGATGATTACAATGGCACAAATTGGTGCCCCATTCTTAGTTATTGGTTTAATCGCAGTAATTACTTACTTTAAATTATGGAAATATCTTTACAAAGAATGGTTCACATCTGTAGACCATAAGAAAATCGGTATTATGTATTTAATCTGTGCCGTATTAATGTTCGTCCGTGGTGGTATTGATGCGTTACTTATTCGTGCGCAATTAACAGTACCTGATAACAAATTTTTAGAATCTAACCACTATAACGAAATTTTTAGTACACATGGTGTAATCATGATTATCTTCATGGCAATGCCATTTATCTTTGGTTTATGGAATATCGTTGTTCCATTACAAATTGGAGCACGTGATGTTGCATTCCCAGTATTAAACAACGTAAGTTTCTGGCTATTCTTTGCAGGTATGATTTTATTCAACCTGTCATTTATTATTGGTGGTTCACCAGCAGCTGGTTGGACAAACTATGCGCCACTAGCAGGTGAATTCAGTCCTGGTCCGGGTGTTAACTATTACTTAATAGCTATACAAATTTCAGGGCTTGGTACCTTAGCTACAGGTATCAACTTCTTTGTAACAATTTTAAGATGTAAAACACCAACTATGAAGTTTATGCAAATGCCAATGTTTACAGTAACAACATTTATTACTACATTAATTGTTATTCTTGCTTTCCCTCCTTTAACAGTAGCGTTAGCATTAATGACAACTGATAGAATATTTGACACAGCATTCTTCACAGTTGCACATGGCGGTATGCCAATGCTTTGGGCTAACTTCTTCTGGGTATGGGGGCACCCTGAAGTTTATATCGTTATCCTTCCAGCATTTGGTATTTACTCAGAAATTATCCCGACATTCGCTCGTAAGCGTTTATTCGGACATCAAAGTATGGTATGGGCAACTGCCGGTATCGCGTTCCTTAGTTTCTTAGTTTGGGTTCACCATTTCTTCACAATGGGTAATGGTGCGTTAATCAACTCATTCTTCTCAATTTCAACAATGCTGATTGGTATTCCAACTGGTGTGAAATTGTTTAACTGGTTATTAACATTATATAAAGGACGTATTACATTTGAGTCACCAATGCTATTCTCATTAGCATTTATCCCTAACTTCCTTTTAGGTGGTGTTACGGGTGTAATGTTAGCAATGGCATCAGCTGACTATCAATATCACAATACGTACTTCTTAGTAGCTCACTTCCACTATACATTGGTTACTGGTGTTGTATTTGCCTGCTTAGCTGGTTTAATCTTCTGGTATCCAAAGATGATGGGTTACAAATTAAACGAAACATTAAACAAATGGTGCTTCTGGTTCTTCATGATCGGATTTAACGTTTGTTTCTTACCACAATTCATTCTTGGATTAGATGGTATGCCACGTCGTTTATACACTTATATGCCATCAGATGGTTGGTTCTTATTAAACTTAATTTCAACTATCGGTGCATTATTAATGGCAATCGGATTCTTATTCCTTGTTGTTAGTATCGTATACAGTCACTTCAAATCTCCACGTGAAGCAACTGGAGATAACTGGGATGGCCTTGGTCGTACTCTAGAGTGGACTACTGCATCAGCAATTCCACCTAAATACAACTTTGCCATTACACCAGATTGGAATGACTACGACACATTTGTTGATATGAAAGAACATGGTCGTCATTACTTAGACAACCATAATTACAAAGACATTCATATGCCAAACAATACTCCTGTTGGATTCTGGATTGGTATCTTTATGACTATCGGCGGTTTCTTCTTAATTTTCGAAACTGTAATTCCAGCATTAATTTGTTTATTCGGTATTTTTGGTACTATGATTTATCGCAGTTTCCAAATCGATCACGGATATCATATCCCTGCTGCTGAAGTTGCTGAAACTGAAGCTAGATTAAGAGAAGCGCGTATTAAAGAAAGGGAGGCTGTAAGTCATGAGTCATGATACAAACACTATTGATTCACGCACACATGAAGGCGAATTAAATAAGCTTGGCTTTTGGATTTTCATTACAGCCGAATTTGCGTTATTCGGTACCCTATTTGCGACACTATTAACTTTGCAACATGGTGGCGATTATGCAGGTAAAATGACTACTGAGTTATTTGAATTGCCTCTTGTTTTAATAATGACGTTTGCATTATTATTCAGTTCTTACACATGTGGTATTGCTATTTACTACATGCGCCAAGAAAAACAAAAGTTAATGATGTTTTGGATGATCATTACGTTACTTTTAGGTTTAGTCTTTGTTGGATTCGAAATTTATGAATTCGCACACTATGCATCAGAAGGCGTTAACCCAACAATTGGTTCTTACTGGTCTAGTTTCTTTATCCTATTAGGAACGCATGGTTGTCACGTATCGCTAGGTATCGTTTGGGCCATTTGTTTATTAATCCAAATCCAACGACGCGGATTAGACAAATATAATGCGCCAAAATTATTTATAGTAAGTTTATACTGGCACTTCTTAGATGTTGTTTGGGTTTTCATCTTTACTGCCGTATATATGATAGGGATGGTGTATAGCGGATGAGTACAATAATGAAACATACTGTAGGATTTATCGCATCTATCGTATTAACGCTTTTAGCAGTATACGTAACACTATACACGTCATTAACATTCCACGCGAAGTTGACAATTATCTTTGGCTTTGCATTCGTCCAAGCAGGACTTCAATTATTAATGTTCATGCATTTAACTGAAGGTAAAGATGGACGTTTACAAACATTCAAAGTTATCTTTGCTCTTGTAATTACACTTTGTTTCGTTGTCGGAACATATTGGGTTATGCAAGGCGGTCACTCTTCACACTTATAAACAACATTTTAATAATGTAAAGTTTAACCAGCTAACACTTTTGTTAGCTGGTTTTTATTTTCCTTCAATTTTTAAATGGTTAAGTCCCCTTCTATATCTTATAAGACAATCATTATAATCAATTCAATTAATACATTAACAACCACAACTAATAAATATAGTAACTTCAAAATCCATATTTATGTCTAAAGATAATCTCAATGTTGTTCACGTCAATAAAATTATCCCTAGGTTTTTAAAAATTGTACATGTTTAAACAATCAAAAGTGTACATTATTAAATTATCATTTCCAGTTAGATTTAGAAAACATTCACACCACGCATGGACCAACGTATTCGTCTTCATTCATTTTAGTCTGATGCCAACTCACCAAATGATTTCCCCTTTTATCAGTTAACACATATTTTTAAACTCATCCTTCTTCAACCTTATACTTTAAACTTTTTACCACTATAAAAAAGAAGATATAACTCGTATACTGGTAAGATAAGGTCGATGCCTTAATGCCATATACATGTTATATCTTCTATATTAATTATTGAACAATAACACCCTTCGTATTGTAAGGTTTATTTTGTTTTAAAATATCATTATAAATATGTTTGATTCGAACTTCATTGTTTCCTTTTACATTTAATGCAAGTACAACTACATACTTATCATTATAGTAAACAGTAAAGACTTGTCCAAAGAATCCCCCGTTAAGTCTATTCAATGTTGGCTTAGCATAGAAACCATATCGATATTCATCTGGATACTGTTTCGTACCAAACTCATGTAATAATGGATTGGTTATTTTAGGACTGAATAATTTATATTGTTGTATTTGAGTAATTAATTTACCCATATCTGTTGGTGTCATATATAAATTACCTGCACCATAGTATTGGTCCAAAATATTAGGTCTTAAGAATGAAAGTCCTGTACTATTATAAGCATAACCTTTTGCTAGATATTTTTTAAAAGGTTGTTCATCATAAAATGCTGTGTGCTGAAGTTTTAAAGGATCTCCTATTTTTGTATAATAATTCTCAGCATAAGATTTACCTGTAACTTCTTCAATTACTTTCGCAAGTACTAAATAATTCCCATCGTTATACATATGCTTTTTGTATTTCTTAGGATCAATACCACGTTTTTGAATCGCTTTAACTGCTTGATCTAAATTTTTATAATCTTTTGAGGATTTATATTTATATAATCCACTTTGATGCAACATTAAATCTTTCAATGGGATAGGCTTAGATGTTTTAAACCATGGAAGGTATTTACTTACTGGATCATTGATATTTATTTTATGTTCTTCTTCTAACTGTTTTAACAGTAACCCTGTTGAAAATTTTTGAGCTGAACCTATTAAAAACATCGTATTCGGTGTGTTTTTAATACCTTTTTCAAAATCTTGATATCCATAACCTTTACTCATTTTCAATTTGCCATTTTCATATATAGCTACTGAACCGTTAAATAATGAACTTTGTAAATACTTGTCAATTTTCTTATATTTAGGATCCTTGCTATTATATACCTCTTTTAGTTTAGACGGCGCAACCTTTTCCTTATTACGATCCACTAAATATTTTTCATTGTCTGATAATTTTGTTTCCTTATGTATTGGGTCTATAGAATGTGTCTTCGTCTGTAATCGATGAAAAATTAACGCTATAGAAATAATGATAAATAATAGTACACACGCATGTATAACTAGTTTTACTTTATTAAATTTCATTTGATAATTGCCTCACAATGTATTCATTTTATATATTTAAATCGTTAAAAATTTGAACCTAGATGCCTAATAATACAACTTACAAAAATTAACTTATCATTCATTTATGCTTTACGCTACATAGTAATAAGTTTTTCTAATATGTTATCTATACAACAAAATTAATTATACCTTATCACTTTGTATAAATCACTCGAATTTATATTACGCCTTTAAATTTTTTAAGACATCATACTAAAGTCGCATTATATTTTTAAAAATGCTTTTTGATTTTAACAAAACATTCAAATTACAAGGAACTTTGACATAACATTTGTATTTTTTACTATAAAGTACTACAATTTAAGGCTATAATGTATTAGTAATGAAGTTGTATAAATATCGTTCAACTAATTATATTTTAAAATTATGATTATGATTTAACAAAAATTTAATATAGGAGCATCAATCATGAATAAATTTTTAAAATACTTTTTGATCCTTCTAGCATTGGTTCTCATTGTTGTTCCAATAGTCTTCGCTACGTTACTTTTTAAAACGTCCCAAGATGCATTCGAATCTTCTCAAGACAGCAAAAATGCTAATCGTCAATCCAACTTAAGAGATAATAAAGTCAATCCCGAAGAACAACCTATCTCTATTCTTTTCTTAGGTATCGATGATAACGATGGAAGAAGAAAAAAAGGACAGGATGCTGAACACTCTAGATCAGACGCTATGATTTTAACTACTTTTAATCAATCAAAACATCAAATTAGAATGCTTAGTATTCCACGTGATACTATCAGCTACATTCCTAAAGTTGGCTATTACGATAAGATTACCCATGCACATGCATATGGTGGTCCAATTGCCGCAATGGATTCGGTAGAAGCTACCATGAATGTACCTGTTGATTATTATGTGAGAGTCAATATGAAAGCATTTGTCGAGGCTGTAAATGAGCTTGGTGGCATATACTATGATGTGCCATACGACTTAAATGAACCTAACACAGATGATACTGGTAAGATTAAAATTAAAAAAGGGTACCAAAAATTAAATGGTGATGAGGCTTTAGCAGTTGCTAGAACTAGACATCATGATTCAGACTTAAAACGTGGACAACGTCAAATGGAATTAATTAAGATTTTATTCCAAAAAGCACAGGAAGTTGATTCTATTGATAAACTTGATAACGTGATTCAAATTGTAGGTAAAAATGCAAAGCATAATTTAACTAACTCTGAAATTAAAGCTTTAGCAAAAATGTACTTAACAAATGATGTTGAAATTAAAACTGCGCAATTAAAAGGTAAAGATGATATGTTAAATGGTATTTACTATTATCATCCAAGTGTTGAAAGCATTCAAAAATATGCAAACTTACTTCGTAAAGACTTAGAATTATCACCTATTAATGATAAAAATGATTTCTTAGATCAACGTGTCATTAATCATTATGGTTCATTAATACCGTTAACGCCTTTAGATAGTAGTTTATTGAGAAAAGAACAAAATGATACGACAGATAAAGATAAGACATCTAACGAGAACAATGATTCAACTAATAACAGTGATTCCAGCAATCAACAACAACCTGCTACAGATCAAAACTTAAATCAAAATCAAGGTGGCACACAACAAGCGCCACAAGCTTCAAATAACCAAAATGGTGTTGTAAATTAATATTATATGACGATTAACATTTACTATTTATGAAAGGAGCATCATACATGAGTAGAAAAACATACGAAAAGATTGCAAATATAAATGGCATGTTTAATATGTTAGAACAACAAATCATTCATAGCCAAGATATGGCTCATTTTAGAAGTGAATTTTTTTACGTCAATCATGAGCATCGAGAAAACTATGAAGCACTCCTAATTTATTACAAAAATAGTATCGACAATCCTATTGTAGATGGTGCATGTTATATTTTAGCCCTACCTGAAATTTTCAATAGTGTTGATGTTTTCGAATCAGAGTTACCATTTTCATGGGTATATGATGAAAATGGCATTACCGAAACAATGAAATCACTTAGCATTCCATTACAATATTTAGTTGCAGCAGCTTTAGAAGTAACTGATGTGAATATATTTAAGCCTTCAGGATTTACAATGGGAATGAATAATTGGAATATTGCTCAAATGCGAATCTTTTGGCAATATACAGCAATTATTAGAAAAGAAGCACTATAACATTAATAATTAATTAGCTATAAAGATGATTCACAACAATCATCTTTATAGCTTTTTTATGTCTAATTATTTTTGAGGAAAATAACAATCGTTATTCTATGTTATTATTAGTAAATTAAATGTAAATGATTTTGTTAGGATGTGGAGGAATTTTATGTTTTCAAAAGTAAACAATCAAAAGATGTTAGAAGATTGCTTCTATATAAGAAAGAAAGTGTTTGTAGAAGAACAAGGCGTCCCTGAGGAAAGTGAAATTGATGAATATGAATCTGAATCTATTCACCTCATTGGATATGATAATGGACAGCCAGTTGCCACTGCTCGAATACGCCCTATTAATGAAACAACTGTCAAAATAGAACGAGTAGCTGTGATGAAATCACATCGTGGACAAGGAATGGGTAGAATGCTTATGCAAGCTGTAGAATCATTAGCTAAAGATGAAGGTTTTTACGTAGCTACTATGAATGCCCAATGTCATGCTATCCCATTTTATGAAAGTTTAAACTTTAAAATGAGAGGTAATATATTTCTTGAGGAAGGCATCGAGCATATTGAAATGACAAAAAAGTTAACCTCGCTTAATTAAAAAAAGTTGTATCTATTTTAGAAACATTTGTAATAAACCAATTCTTAAATTGACATCAATTCTATTTGATTTGTCACGTCACCATTGAGATTCAAAATTTTTTTCATTTTTTTACAGTGAAAATGTAAATTAAGAGTATATTACAAATTGGTTAAATACGCACAGGTATATAAAACAGGTACTATAATGTTAGTAATAATTAATAAATGTTAGGAGTAATAAATAGAATGGCGAAAAAATTCAATTACAAACTACCATCAATGGTTGCATTAACGCTTGTAGGTTCAGCAGTCACTGCACATCAAGTTCAAGCAGCTGAGACGACACAAGATCAAACTACTAATAAAAACGTTTTAGATAGTAATAAAGTTAAAGCAACTACTGAACAAGCAAAAGCTGAGGTAAAAAATCCAACGCAAAACATTTCTGGCACTCAAGTATATCAAGACCCTGCTATTGTCCAACCAAAAACAGCAAATAACAAAACAGGCAATGCTCAAGTAAGTCAAAAAGTTGATACTGCACAAGTAAATGGTGACACTCGTGCTAATCAATCAGCGACTACAAATAATACGCAGCCTGTTGCAAAGTCAACAAGCACTACAGCACCTAAAACTAACACTAATGTTACAAATGCTGGTTATAGTTTAGTTGATGATGAAGATGATAATTCAGAAAATCAAATTAATCCAGAATTAATTAAATCAGCTGCTAAACCTGTAGCTCTTGAAACGCAATATAAAGCCGCAGCACCTAAAGCTGCAACTACAACAGCACCTAAAGCTAAAACTGAAGCGACACCTAAAGTAACTACATTTAGCGCTTCAGCACAACCAAGATCAGTTGCTGCAACACCAAAAACGAGTTTGCCAAAATATAAACCACAAGTAAACTCTTCAATTAACGATTACATTCGTAAAAATAACTTAAAAGCACCTAAAATTGAAGAAGATTATACATCTTACTTCCCTAAATACGCATACCGTAACGGCGTAGGTCGTCCTGAAGGTATCGTAGTTCATGATACAGCTAATGATCGTTCGACGATAAATGGTGAAATTAGTTATATGAAAAATAACTATCAAAACGCATTCGTACATGCATTTGTTGATGGGGATCGTATAATCGAAACAGCACCAACGGATTACTTATCTTGGGGTGTCGGTGCAGTCGGTAACCCTAGATTCATCAATGTTGAAATCGTACACACACACGACTATGCTTCATTTGCACGTTCAATGAATAACTATGCTGACTATGCAGCTACACAATTACAATATTATGGTTTAAAACCAGACAGTGCTGAGTATGATGGAAATGGTACAGTATGGACTCACTACGCTGTAAGTAAATATTTAGGTGGTACTGACCATGCCGATCCACATGGATATTTAAGAAGTCATAATTATAGTTATGATCAATTATATGACTTAATTAATGAAAAATATTTAATAAAAATGGGTAAAGTGGCGCCATGGGGTACGCAATCTACAACTACCCCTACTACACCATCAAAACCAACAACACCGTCGAAACCATCAACTGGTAAATTAACAGTTGCTGCAAACAATGGTGTCGCACAAATCAAACCAACAAATAGTGGTTTATATACTACTGTATACGACAAAACTGGTAAAGCAACTAATGAAGTTCAAAAAACATTTGCTGTATCTAAAACAGCTACATTAGGTAATCAAAAATTCTATCTTGTTCAAGATTACAATTCTGGTAATAAATTTGGTTGGGTTAAAGAAGGCGATGTGGTTTACAACACAGCTAAATCACCTGTAAATGTAAATCAATCATATTCAATCAAACCTGGTACGAAACTTTATACAGTACCTTGGGGTACATCTAAACAAGTTGCTGGTAGTGTGTCTGGCTCTGGAAACCAAACATTTAAGGCTTCAAAGCAACAACAAATTGATAAATCAATTTATTTATATGGCTCTGTGAATGGTAAATCTGGTTGGGTAAGTAAAGCATATTTAGTTGATACTGCTAAACCTACGCCTACACCAACACCTAAGCCATCAACACCTACAACAAATAATAAATTAACAGTTTCATCATTAAACGGTGTTGCTCAAATTAATGCTAAAAACAATGGCTTATTCACTACAGTTTATGACAAAACTGGTAAGCCAACGAAAGAAGTTCAAAAAACATTTGCTGTAACAAAAGAAGCAAGTTTAGGTGGAAACAAATTCTACTTAGTTAAAGATTACAATAGTCCAACTTTAATTGGTTGGGTTAAACAAGGTGACGTTATTTATAACAATGCAAAATCACCTGTAAATGTAATGCAAACATATACAGTAAAACCAGGCACTAAATTATATTCAGTACCTTGGGGCACTTATAAACAAGAAGCTGGTGCAGTTTCTGGTACAGGTAACCAAACTTTTAAAGCGACTAAGCAACAACAAATTGATAAATCTATCTATTTATTTGGAACTGTAAATGGTAAATCTGGTTGGGTAAGTAAAGCATATTTAGCTGTACCTGCTGCACCTAAAAAAGCAGTAGCACAACCAAAAACAGCTGTAAAAGCTTATACTGTTACTAAACCACAAACGACTCAAACAGTTAGCAAGATTGCTCAAGTTAAACCAAACAACACTGGTATTCGTGCTTCTGTTTATGAAAAAACAGCGAAAAACGGTGCGAAATATGCAGACCGTACGTTCTATGTAACAAAAGAGCGTGCTCATGGTAATGAAACGTATGTATTATTAAACAATACAAGCCATAACATCCCATTAGGTTGGTTCAATGTAAAAGACTTAAATGTTCAAAACTTAGGCAAAGAAGTTAAAACGACTCAAAAATATACTGTTAATAAATCAAATAACGGCTTATCAATGGTTCCTTGGGGTACTAAAAACCAAGTCATTTTAACAGGCAATAACATTGCTCAAGGTACATTTAATGCAACGAAACAAGTATCTGTAGGCAAAGATGTTTATTTATACGGTACTATTAATAACCGCACTGGTTGGGTAAATGCAAAAGATTTAACTGCACCAACTGCTGTTAAACCAACTACATCAGCTGCCAAAGATTATAACTACACTTATGTAATTAAAAATGGTAATGGTTATTACTATGTAACACCAAATTCTGATACAGCTAAATACTCATTAAAAGCATTTAATGAACAACCATTCGCAGTTGTTAAAGAACAAGTCATTAATGGACAAACTTGGTACTATGGTAAATTATCTAACGGTAAATTAGCATGGATTAAATCAACTGATTTAGCTAAAGAATTAATTAAGTATAATCAAACAGGTATGACATTAAACCAAGTTGCTCAAATACAAGCTGGTTTACAATATAAACCACAAGTACAACGTGTACCAGGTAAGTGGACAGATGCTAACTTTAATGATGTTAAGCATGCAATGGATACGAAGCGTTTAGCTCAAGATCCAGCATTAAAATATCAATTCTTACGCTTAGACCAACCACAAAATATTTCTATTGATAAAATTAATCAATTCTTAAAAGGTAAAGGTGTATTAGAAAACCAAGGTGCTGCATTTAACAAAGCTGCTCAAATGTATGGCATTAATGAAGTTTATCTTATCTCACATGCCCTATTAGAAACAGGTAACGGTACTTCTCAATTAGCGAAAGGTGCAGATGTAGTGAACAACAAAGTTGTAACTAACTCAAACACGAAATACCATAACGTATTTGGTATTGCTGCATATGATAACGATCCTTTACGTGAAGGTATTAAATATGCTAAACAAGCTGGTTGGGACACAGTATCAAAAGCAATCGTTGGTGGTGCTAAATTCATCGGCAACTCATATGTAAAAGCTGGTCAAAATACACTTTACAAAATGAGATGGAATCCTGCACATCCAGGAACACACCAATATGCTACAGATGTAGATTGGGCTAACATCAATGCTAAAATCATCAAAGGCTACTATGATAAAATTGGCGAAGTCGGCAAATACTTCGACATCCCACAATATAAATAAGCAACATGAACATAGGATCAAAAGTCATCCCCCACTATCAATCATGGGGGATGACCTTTGATCCCTTTTTTATACATACACAAGCAAAAATAGCGGTGATTGTTTACCATCAATTTTAACAATCACCGCTACTTTTGCTTGTAATTCATGATTCAATTTTTGTTGTGTGCACAATGACACTAAATTATGTGTTTGCTATTGTCGTGTTACAACGATATGCGTCGTTGATTTAACTTATCAAGTAATTGATTTAAATTGTCTAATTCGACTTCCGATAAACATTGACATCTTGCTTCAATCAATTCGCAACGTGCATTATTTATTTGTGAAATTAATGTACGTGCTTGATCAGTCAAAATTAATTCTTTACATCTTAAATCTTCGCTAGATTGTTGACTTGTGATGTACCCTTTCAAAACTAATTTCTTAATCCACCTTGAAACTATAGATTGTTCCCTGCTAATCTTCATCGTCAAATCATACTGTGATAAGCGATCGTAATTAAATAAAATACGGAGAAGTTCTAGCTGTTCAGATGTGATATCCGTGCGTTGTCCAAATCTTCTATTCACTAAGTTTAAGTCATTGTTAGTCAGTGTAATAAGTTTTTCAAGTTGTTTATACATGTTGTTCTACTCCACTACATATTATTTATAATATTATATGCTTTTTTTATAATTTTTACAATACTATTCGACACAATAGACAAATTTGTTGCATAACTAATACAAAATATAATAAATTAGTAAGAGTCTTATGGACATAAAGGAGATAAAATATGACTTCATTAAAAGAGAGAGATTATTTTTTTGACAACGCAAGAGCAATTTTAATATTATTAGTCGTATTTGGACATATGTTACAACCCTACACTAGTGGCGATAAATATTTATCAGCATTATACCTAGTTATTTATAGTTTCCATATGCCAACATTTTTGTTTATATCTGGTTATTTCGCGAAAAATATTGATAAACCATACTATTTAGAAAAAATTTCAAAACGTTTGATAGTACCTTATATGATATTTTTTGCATTCTTTTCAATTTATTATTTCTTAACAGGTAAAAGTGACGAATTACAACTTGATCCTTTTAACCCAGTATTTGCGTTATGGTTTTTGATCACGCTATTTTTCTTTCATGTCATTTTAGTAATAGTTAGAAGATTTAATCCATATAAAGTGCTATCAGTTTCAATTATTATATCTATTGGAGCAGGTTTTTCAGATAACATCGATAGCTACTTAAGCATTTCAAGGACAATCGTATTTTTCCCAATATTTTATCTAGGTTACATTTTCACCAAAAAACATACGGCTATTTTTAAAAATAAAAAACTAATACCAGTATCTATCATTACCTTTATTTTGTTTTTTATCATTTACGTGATTCATCCTATCAATGCAGATTGGTTATTGGGAAGTTCACCATATACTTCACTTGAAAATGAAGGACAGAGTATATTCAGTCCTTTTAAACGACTTATATTATATGGAATTATATTAATCGCAATGACTGCGTTTCTAAATTTAATGTCAACAAAGAAAAAATTATATACTTATATTGGTAGTCGTACGCTATACGTATATTTATTACATGGTTTAATTATTGGCATTGTTAGAGGATTTGAATGGTACCCATTCGATAATCCTATATCATTAATGACTTATCTTTATTTAATAAGTATATCTGTAATCATCGTATATGTATTATCTACAAACTTTGTTTGTAAATGGACAAATCCAATAATTAATTTACAAAGACCATCACAGTTTAAAGATTCATAATTTTATACTGTCTAAGTACATTAACTGTAACCACTTTATTCATTTTGAAAAGTAGTTACTACAGTGTATTTAGACATTTTTCGTTTTTCAAATAAAGCTTAAGTAATTTACCCTTTTTTGCTTTAAAAGTATGTTATGATATTATTAATTTCTAAATTTTTAGACAATATTTGATTTATATTTGAGGTGTCACAAATGAAACTTTCTTTAAATTCTAATTCTAAATATTTAAGAGCACCAAGTATTCGCCAATTTTCAAATCGTATGAATAATTTGGATGATTGTGTTAATTTAACTATTGGCCAACCAGACTTCCCGATGCCTGATGTTGTGAAAAAGGCATATATTGATGCTATTAACAATGACAAGACATCATACTCTCACAATAAAGGGTTATTAGAAACTCGCGAAGCAATTAGTCAATACTTCAAAAATCGTTATCATTTTTCCTATGATCCTGAAGAAATTATTGTGACAAATGGAGCAAGTGAAGCAATAGACACAACGTTACGTTCTATCATAGAGCCTGGAGATGAAATTATAATACCGGGACCAATTTATGCAGGCTACATACCACTCATCGAAGTACTAGGTGGTAAACCAATTTATATTGATACAACAGCAACACAATTTAAAATTACACCTGATGCATTAGAAAGTCATATTTCTCCAAAGACAAAAGCTGTCTTGTTAAATTATCCGACTAATCCAACTGGCGTAGTTTTAAAAAGAAATGAAGTTTTAAATATCGTAAATGTATTAAAAAAATATCCGATATTTATTATTAGCGATGAGATTTATGCTGAAAATACATTTAGTGGTAAACATGTATCCTTCGCTGAATTTGAAGACATTCGTGATCAATTAATATTAATTGGTGGTTTAAGTAAATCACACTCAGCAACCGGAATAAGAATTGGTTTTCTATTAGGACCTCAATATTTGATTGATAAATTAACATTTATGCACGCCTATAATTGTATTTGTGCCAATGTTCCAGCTCAAATAGCATGTATAACAGCACTTAACGAAGGATTAGAAGCTCCTAAATATATGAACGAAGCTTATGTAGAACGAAGAAATTATTTAGTATCTGAATTAACTAAATTAGGTTTTGAGATTACCGCTCAACCTGAAGGCGCGTTTTATATTTTCCCAAGTATTAAACATATCACCGATGACGATTTCGAATTTTGTGTCGATTTACTTGAATCAACACATTTAGCAATCGTTCCAGGCTCATCCTTTACAGAATTCGGTAAAGGATTTGTAAGGATTTCCTATGCTTATGAAATGGATGTTTTAAAAGAAGGTATGAAGAGACTTGCTAAATATTTAAATACTAAATAAAAATGATATGTTGAACTGGACGTCGTGAACTAAATTCATAGTACGTTCAGTTTTTTATATTCTATAAGTTTTAAATAATACTCTATAGAGACTGTAAATACTACCGAGTTATATTCCTCTCCTTTAAACACCTCACTCAAAATGATTCTATCAAAAGGTTTTAATATGCTAACTTATAATTGTTCTTCGAAACTTAAGCACTCAAATAATATATCACCATTCATATTAATCTACCTTTGGCCAAACAATTATTATTCAAAAGTTACTATTTATTATTATAAACAAATACTTTCCATTCGCTCTCAATTCCTTTCTTATTTATTCTTTTAGATAAATGCAAACAATTGACGATCTTATCAATTTAACTCAATTGAATAAAGTATAATACAATTCAATTTTAATCCCCTTAATGTTTTTTTAAAATCTAATCTTTACAAAAACTTTTTAATTTATTTATATATTCTTATTGACTTAAAAATTTTTAGTGTTATATTTAACTTGTAAATAAATTTTTTGGAGGTTTTTAGATGAAAGGTAAATTTTTAAAAGTTAGTTCTTTATTCGTTGCAACTTTGACAACAGCGACACTTGTGAGTTCTCCAGCAGCAAACGCGTTATCTTCAAAGGCTATGGACAATCATCCGCAACAATCACAGTCAAGCAAACAGCAAACACCTAAGATTCAAAAAGGCGGTAACCTTAAACCATTAGAACAACGTGAACACGCAAATGTTATATTACCAAATAACGATCGTCACCAAATCACAGATACAACGAATGGTCATTATGCACCCGTAACTTATATTCAAGTTGAAGCACCTACTGGTACATTTATTGCTTCCGGTGTAGTTGTAGGTAAAGATACTCTTTTAACAAATAAACACGTCGTAGATGCTACGCACGGTGATCCTCATGCTTTAAAAGCATTCCCTTCTGCAATTAACCAAGACAATTATCCAAATGGTGGTTTCACTGCTGAACAAATCACTAAATATTCAGGCGAAGGTGATTTAGCAATAGTTAAATTCTCCCCTAATGAGCAAAACAAACATATTGGTGAAGTAGTTAAACCAGCAACAATGAGTAATAATGCTGAAACACAAGTTAACCAAAATATTACTGTAACAGGATATCCTGGTGATAAACCTGTAGCAACAATGTGGGAAAGTAAAGGAAAAATCACTTACCTCAAAGGCGAAGCTATGCAATATGATTTAAGTACAACTGGTGGTAACTCAGGTTCACCTGTATTTAATGAAAAAAATGAAGTGATCGGAATTCATTGGGGCGGTGTACCAAATGAATTTAATGGTGCGGTATTTATTAATGAAAATGTACGCAACTTCTTAAAACAAAATATTGAAGATATCCATTTTGCCAACGATGACCAACCTAATAACCCAGATAATCCTGATAACCCTAACAATCCTGATAACCCTAACAA
>VNIU01000444.1_pt1 | contig 18063 bp, 12 predicted proteins | sample 7248601 | NCBI WGS metagenome assembly VNIU01 (sample SAMN12251564, study PRJNA551026) | human skin metagenome | isolation source: skin samples from healthy patients and patients infected with Netherton Syndrome | host: Homo sapiens | place: France:Paris
TTTTTAAATACTATGTTTTGTTATAGAGATGTTGGTATGTTTTACAGTTTTGAAAAAAGATTATACGTAGCCATTAACAAAGTGACCGATTAAACTTAAGAGTCCTACTAAAAAAAGGCATACACCGGGTATAAACATTTTTTCCTTAGCATCTATCGGTTTTGAATGATAGATAATTTGACTTAAAACAATAAGCACAACACCAATAATCATAGCGATGATTGATATGGTAAACATAAATAGTCCTCCTTCGGTGATGAGCAACTTTACATTTTATGAAGAAAAAATCTACTTACTTATACTATTCCCATTTTAACCTTTTTATAGTTGTTTTAAAGTGAAATTTTTTAAAAAGTATGAAATTGATTTAAAAAAAGATATTTTGTTTATGAAAAGTAAATTGAATGAGAGATTGGAAATGAAAAACAGAGACTGTGGAAGTATGAAAGTATATAAAAAGAGTAGAACAGAATTCAATTTGAATTCATTATTCTACTCTTTAATCTTGTATAGAAACATTTGCTAAGAATTAGTTGTACGATTACAAGTTTTATTGCGCTGTAACATCTAACTGAACGTCAATGTTACCACGTGTCGCTTTTGAGTATGGACAGAATTGATGTGCTTGCTCCACAAATTTCTCAGCATCTTGTTGGGACATATTTTCAAGTGTGACTTTAATATCTGCGCCAAGTTTAAAACCATTGTCAGTATCATCTTTAAGTAATTCAATAGTGATTTCAACTTCTGGGTTGGCATCACTTATTTTATTTTGAGATAAGATTAATGATAGCGCGCTATTAAAGCATGCACTATATCCAGCAGCAAATAATTGTTCAGGATTAGTATCGTTGCCTCCTTGACCACCCATTTCCTTAGGTGTTGCAAGGTTTTGAACAAATGTATTATCTGGACTAAAAACGCGACCATCACGTCCACCATTTGAAATCATTGTAGTTGAGTAAATAGAATTTGCCATTATAAAAACTCCTTGTTTTTGAATTACACTTAACTTAATATATTAATTAAATAATTAAGTGTGTAAAGAAGTGTAATACCAAATTACTAATAATTACAAGAAATTTGTTTTTTAAATTTGTTATTTTAGGTTCATTATCTACAAATCTATGAAATTATGTATTATAATGTGATATGTATATTTTTGATTAAATCATATAAATCTATTTAAAGAATAATACAGGTAACTTTATTAAAGGAGTATGTGTAAATGAAGAGAACAGATAAAATTGGTGTCTACCTCAAGCTGTCATGTTCTGCGTTGTTACTTAGTGGTTCGCTGGTTGGTTATGGCTTCACAAAAGATGCTTTTGCAGATTCAGAAAGTACATCATCAAATGTTGAAAATACTTCTAATAGTAACTCCATCGCTGACAAAATCCAACAAGCTAAAGATGATATTAAAGATTTGAAAGAACTTTCTGACGCAGATATCAAAAGTTTTGAAGAACGTTTAGATAAAGTCGATAATCAATCAAGTATTGACCGTATTATAAATGATGCAAAAGATAAAAATAATCATTTAAAATCGACAGACTCTAGTGCCACATCATCAAAAACTGAAGATGACGATACATCTGAAAAAGATAATGATGATATGACTAAAGACTTAGATAAAATACTGTCGGATTTAGATTCAATTGCTAAAAATGTTGATAACCGTCAACAAGGTGAAAATAGTGCTTCTAAACCTAGTGACTCAACAACCGATGAAAAAGATGATTCAAATAATAAAGTACACGATACAAATGCTAGTACACGCAATGCAACTACTGATGATTCTGAAGAGTCGGTTATTGATAAATTAGATAAAATCCAACAAGATTTTAAGTCTGACTCTAATAATAAGCTTTCTGAACAAAGCGATCAGCAAGCATCACCATCTAATAAAAACGAAAATAACAAAGAAGAATCTAGTACGACAACAAATCAATCCGATAGTGATAGTAAAGACGATAAAAGTAATGATGGTCGTCGCTCAACATTAGAACGTATAGCATCAGATACTGATCAAATTAGGGATTCAAAAGATCAACATGTCACAGATGAAAAACAAGATATACAAGCAATTACACGTTCACTACAAGGTAGTGATAAGATTGAAAAAGCACTTGCTAAGGTACAATCTGACAATCAATCACTAGATTCTAATTATATAAATAATAAATTAATGAATTTAAGATCACTCGATACAAAAGTAGAGGATAATAACACTTTATCTGATGATAAGAAACAAGCGCTTAAACAAGAAATTGATAAGACTAAGCAAAGTATTGACCGACAAAGAAATATTATTATAGATCAACTCAATGGTGCTAGTAATAAAAAACAAGCAACCGAAGATATCTTAAATAGTGTTTTCAGCAAAAATGAAGTAGAAGACATAATGAAACGTATTAAAACAAATGGCCGAAGTAATGAAGATATTGCTAATCAAATTGCCAAGCAAATTGATGGTCTTGCATTAACTTCTAGTGATGATATTTTAAAATCAATGTTAGATCAATCTAAAGATAAAGAAAGTTTAATTAAACAATTGTTGACGACACGACTTGGTAATGATGAAGCAGATCGTATTGCTAAAAAATTGTTAAGTCAAAACTTGTCGAATTCTCAAATCGTAGAACAATTAAAACGTCATTTCAATAGTCAAGGAACAGCTACAGCTGATGATATATTGAATGGTGTGATTAATGATGCTAAAGACAAAAGACAAGCGATTGAAACAATATTACAAACCCGTATCAATAAAGACAAAGCTAAAATTATCGCTGATGTTATTGCGCGTGTACAAAAGGACAAATCAGATATCATGGATCTCATTCACTCTGCGATTGAAGGCAAGGCAAATGATTTATTAGATATAGAAAAACGAGCAAAACAAGCTAAGAAAGATTTAGAATATATTTTAGATCCTATAAAGAATAGACCATCCTTGTTAGATCGTATTAACAAAGGTGTCGGTGATTCTAATTCAATATTTGATAGACCAAGTTTACTTGATAAACTTCACTCAAGAGGATCTATTCTTGATAAATTAGATCATTCGGCACCGGAGAATGGATTATCTTTAGATAATAAAGGTGGCCTTTTAAGTGATCTATTTGACGACGATGGTAATATCTCATTACCAGCGACAGGTGAAGTCATCAAACAACATTGGATACCAGTGGCTGTTGTACTCATGTCATTAGGTGGAGCGCTCATCTTTATGGCGCGTAGAAAAAAACACCAAAATTAATTTAAAAATTATATATAGTAATAGGCATCATCAATCTTATGTGTAGTTAAACTATTTCACAGTTAGTGATTGAGGTGGTGCAACGCTTACTCAAAGTTTATAACAAGAGTCAGTATAAAAGAGTAGGACTAAGAATTTAAAATCAATTCTGTCCTACTCTTTTTTGACATGCAATAATGATTGTTATATATAATGAATAATATACTTTTAGAAATCACTTGAGTAAATTATAAAAATGGACTTTTCAATGTAAAGTTACTCTAATATAGTTATTGAATATAAATAAGCACAAAGATGTATTATAAATTTGAATACATCTTTGTGCTATTATTTTGTGGATGGTACCTCAAATAATTTTAAATTTTTACTATTTACCTTTAATGTAATCTAAATCTTGAGCATCTTCTGCATCAATAGTTCTGAATGAAATGACACCTAATCCTTTAACATTTGATTCAGAAATAACAATTGAACCGTCGTCATTAACTTTTTCAACGAAAGCAACATGACCATACTGTGTATCAGCACCTAATTGTCCAGCTTCAAACACAACTGCAGTATGATTTTTAGGTGTGTGCGTTACCGTATAGCCTTCACTTTCAGCACGATTATTCCAATTATGAGCATCACCTAAGTCACCAGAAATGGATGCATCAAATTGATTCATACGGTGGTACACATACCAAGTACATTGGCCATGTGGGTAAGGTGATGTACCGGAAGTTTCAGTAAATGGTTTGAAGTCATTACCAGAGACATCCGTACCTATTGATTTGTTGTATTTCTTCATGTTAGGCATTTTTTCTTTGTCAAAAGATGTTAAATGATAATGTTTAATAATACTATTTAATTTTTTAGAATAATTAGGATCTGTGGCGTATGAGCGTGACAGATGTGAAGTAGCATCTTTATATGATAGAGCTTCACTCTTCCAAGTTGGTTTATAAATTGACGGATTACCATCGATACCATGTTTGATTAAATCTGCATAATCTTCAAGAGATTGTTTAGTACTTGGGTATTTACGGAAACCTGCTTGGATACTGAACATATGATTACTGCTATCAGCTTCTAAAGTATTAAAAGTTACAGATTGTCCTTTGTAGTCACCTTTGATTCCAAACAAGTTATGATTTGGTGATTGTGCAAGTGAACTTTTTCCAGAGTCAGATTCTAAAATAGCTTGAGCAATCATAACTGATGCATATATATCTTGGTCTTTTCCAATCTGATGCGCATCTTTAGCAATTGATTGAATGAAATCACGTGTGTCTTGACTGTCAACAACATTAAATGAATCAGAAGATAAGTCACCATTGTCTAATTCAGGTAGTTGTTGGAAAAGACTTGTTGAACGTGTATTTGAGCGTTTAATGTCATCCTCAAATGATTGTGCAGGTTTTGATTGATGTTTTAATTCATCATCTGTTGGTAATTGTGGATTCTTGTCGGCATTATCACTTTGAGATGTTTTAGTGTGACTTGTATTCTTGCTCTTATTGTAATCTTTTTCTGTTTTCTTAGCGTCCTGACTATATTCATCTAATATAGAGTCTAATGCTGAATCTGTAATACTAGAATATTTCTTGTTACGTTCTGAGCTATCATCATTCGCTTGAGTTTGTTGTTGCTCAGAAGAAGATTGATTTTTGTTTGTATCTACGTTTTCGCCTTCTTGATCTTCTTTATCCATTTCTCCAAGTAAATCACTGACGTCAGAATCGGCTTGATGGTTAGTTGTCTTTTCTTTTTCATCGTTTGATGATTCTTGATCTTGTTTAGCAGACGACTGTGATTGTTCTTGATGTTGTGATGGTTGTTTTGCCTGATCTGCTTGGTCTACTTGATCTTTTTCGTCATTAGAAGAATGGCTTGTCTTTTGTGGCTGTTCGTAATCTGTTATATCAGAATCAAAATCAAATAAATTTTGTATGAGTGACGTTAAACTAAAACTGTCTTCGTATTTATTCGGTTCCCAGTATTTAGAAAAATCTACTGACTGAGACTTAAAATTATCATAAAGTTGATCAACTAAATTATCATCTTTCATTTTATAGTTACGATGTGTTGAGTCAGCTGATAATGGTTTATTAGAGTCTTTGTCCTTGCTGTCAGAAGTGCTTTTTTTATCATCAGAATCGTGTTTAGAATCATCGTTGTTAAATTCATCTTTTTCAGATTGTTTTGATGTTTCTTTTTGTGATTGATGTTGTTCCATTTTATCTGAATTTGTATTTTTATTAGATGAATCTTCAGCAAAAGCTGTTTGTGTAGCGAAGGTTGGCGTGATAAGCGCCGTCGATAGTAAATATACTAAAAATTTATTTTTCTTCATCTTATGTGTGCTCCCTTAAAAATTATTTTTAGTTATTGTCATAACAAATGAGAATTTGATATAATTTATCTTATGGTTTATAAAGTTGACAAGCATCAACAAAAATGAATTACGCCTTAATACAAATATTATACTAATCAACATTAGAAAAATAAATCCATTTAATCAAATTTTAATATAATATGTGTATCATCTTTACGTAAGCAAAAAAATATGCACATTTAAGTAATCATCTGTACGGAAATGTATTACAATAAAAAAGAATAATGATAATTAGGAGTGTGAAAATGAAAAACGCACTAAAACTTTTTATCACGGATTTAAAAAGAGTTGCTAAAACACCAGGTGTATGGGTCATCTTAGCTGGTTTAGCAATTCTTCCTTCATTCTATGCATGGTTTAACCTCTGGGCTATGTGGGATCCGTATGGTCATACAGGACATATCAAAGTTGCCGTAGTGAATGAAGACCAAGGTGAAAAAGTTCGTGGTAAGAATATTAATGTAGGAAATAAAATGGTCAAAACTTTAAAAAAGAATGATAGTTTTGACTGGCAATTTGTGAGTAGAGAAAAAGCCGACCATGAAATTAAGATGGGAAAATATTATGCAGGTATTTATATACCGAAGAAATTCACACATGAAATCACTGGTACTTTAAGAAAACATCCTCAAAAGGCGGATATAGATTTTAAAGTAAATCAGAAGATTAATGCTGTAGCAGCTAAGTTAACCGATACGGGATCGTCGTTTGTGATTGATAAAGCAAATAAACAATTTAACAAAACCGTAGCAACCGCTTTACTTTCTGAAGCTAATAAAGTCGGACTATCAATTGAAGATAATGTACCTACAATCAATAAAATTAAGAGTGCTGTATATCAAGCTAATAATTCATTGCCTAAAATTAATCAATTTGCAGACAAGATTATTGAACTAAATAAACATCAAGACGATTTGGATGCTTATGCTAATCAATTTAGAAGTTTAGGAAAGTATAAAGGGAATGTATTAGACGCTCAAGAAAAACTTAATGCTGTTAATTCGTCTATTCCGGCGCTTAATGAAAGGGCTAAATTGATACTTGCACTTGATAGCTACATGCCTAATATTGAAAGAATTTTAAATGTTGCTGCTAATGATGTTCCAGCACAATTTCCTAGAATTAATAGGGGTGTCGATATTGCAAGTGAAGGTATTGATGCAGCGAGTGGTCAGTTAAATGATGCAAAAGGTTATTTGACTCAAGCTAAAGCGAGAGTGGGAGACTATCAAGAAGCAGCTGGCCGCGCTCAAGATGTGAACAACCAAGCAAATCAAAATCTAAGAAATCAAACATCAACTACACCCCAAAGCGCTATAAAATCATCGCATTCGGAAGGGAAGAGTCATTCAAGCATTAAAACAGTACCTGTGAGTCAATCAGGTGAGAATCAACCCGTTTATGGTGATAACATTTTATCTAACAGTGATGTAAAATCAATGAATACAGCTTTAACAGAAGCTTTATTATCATTATCTAATCAAACAGATCAACAAGCACAAGCTACCCAACAAGACATTAAGTCATTAAAAAATATAGCTTATGGTGTTATCGCTTCAGATAAACCATCAGAGTTTAAAGAACCATTAAAAAATATAAAATCACGTTTAGAAAACGCATCTAAGTATAATCAACAATTTATAGATATCTTGTCAGAGTTAGAAAAAAGTGAAAATGTTGATTTATCTAATGAAATTAAGCAAGTGAAAGAAGCAAACAATAGCATTAATGATAATTTAAAAAATACTAATCAATTAATAGATGCATTGTCAAATGGTAGCTCCGGACAATTAGAAGCAGTCAATGTATTACGTGACTTACCTAACTTAAATAAAAGGTTAGATACATTACGAAATTACATTAAAAAAGAACTTAATCGTAATTTACTAGCTGTTTCTAATGAGATTACTGATCAACTTAATAAAGGTCAAAATACATTATCGACAATCCAATCTAAATTAAATACTATTAACCGAGTGATTAACACTGGTCAAGATATTTTAAATAGCGGTAAAAAGAGAATTGATACGATTCAAACTGCATTGCCAGCAATCGAAAACGCATATATAAATGCAATGCGAACTGCACAAGCTTACTTCCCAACAGCTAAAAAAGATGTCGCGAAAGCTGCAGACTTTGTACGTAATGACTTGCCTGGATTAGAGAGAGAATTAGCTAATGTAACACAGTCTGTAAACCAAAAAATACCATCTTTATTTAGTCGTTATGATAATGCTGTAGATTTATTAAACGAGAAACAGCCTCAAGCAAAAGAAGCACTTGCTTCGCTTGCCGATTTCTCAGAAAATAAATTGCCAGATGTTGAGAAAGACTTGAAAAAAGCAAATAAAATCTTCAAAAAGTTAGATAAAGATGATGCTGTAGATAAGCTAATAGATACATTGAAAAATGATTTGAAGAAACAGGCAGATATTGTTGCTAACCCTATTAATAAAAAAACGACAGATGTGTTCCCAGTAAAAGACTATGGTTCTGGTATGACGCCGTTCTATACTGCATTGTCTATTTGGGTTGGAGGATTATTAATGGTCAGCTTATTATCTGTAGATAACAAACATGAACACTTACAACCTATTATGACGAAGAGACAAGTGTATCTTGGTAAATCTGGTTTCTTTTTCTTATTAGGTATCATACAGGCATTAATAGTATCTATCGGTGATTTAGTTATCCTTAAAGCATCGATAGAATCACCGATATTATTTGTCTCTATTGCCGTGTTTAGTTCTCTCGTATTTAACTCGATTATTTACACATCTGTATCATTGTTAGGTAACCCTGGTAAGGCTGTTGCTATTATCTTACTTGTGTTACAAATTGCTGGTGGAGGAGGTACATTCCCAATTCAAACAACGCCAGAATTCTTCCAAGCGATATCTCCATATTTACCATTCACGTATTCTATCGACGCATTACGTGAAACAGTTGGAGGTATAGTTCCAGAGATACTGATTACGAAAGTGATCATTTTAGGTTTATTCGGAATCGGATTCATGGTTGTAGGTTATTGCTTGAAACCTGTGACTGACCCTATTATCCGTAAAATTGCTGAAAAAGCTGATGAAAGTAAAGTAACTGAATAAGGATCAACGATTTTACTTAATTAATGTTAGAACAGTACGATTTAAAATGATACTTACAGGAAAACATGTTGTATTGTTCTTATCTTAGAAAGATAAATTAAAAAACGGTTATTCACCTTAACAAAAGGTGGATAACCGTTTTTGTTTATCCTAAATTTAACAGTGACAGATTTTATTGCTATAGAAACAGGCACTGTTGTAATTATCGATGCTTCTCTTATATGAAAGAAAAATATATGATTAAGTCAGTTCAAGCAACATGATGTTTTATTCAATTGATTTAAATTAAAAATTGATGCAACCCGTTTATTTAATATGCCTCATCTTTACTAAAACTGACTATTAAATCCATATTACCAACAAATTTAATATATTGATCTTCAGAAGTTAAAATAAAATGATCGCCCTTATCGATTTTATATACTTTGTTATTGATTGAAACTTGCCCGTGGCCGTTAATCATTGACACTAGGCAATAAGTGTGTGGTTTTTGAAAATCTAATATGTCTTTGATAGACCATTCTTCAACCGTAAAGAAATGATTGGCAACAAATTGAGTGTGACAATTGCCATTTATCATTTCAGTCTTAGGTGTTGTATTAGGTTCAGTTGTAGTGATATCAATAACATCTTTACTTTGGTTTAAATGTAATTCACGCGTATGACCATTTTTATCTTTTCTGTCATAATCGTATATACGATATGTTGTATCTGAAGATTGTTGAGTTTCCAAAATGAGGATTCCGGAACCAATAGCATGAACTGTACCGGCTGGTACATAAAAGAAATCACCCGGTTTAACAGGTACATTTTTAAATAAATAGTCGAATTGATGATGATCAATCATATGTTCAAGTTCATTTTTACTTGTAGCATTAACACCATAGATTATTTCAGCACCAGGTTGAGCGTCTAAAATATACCAACATTCAGTTTTACCGTATTCGCCTTCATGTTTAAGCGCATATTCATCATCAGGATGTACTTGTACTGACAAACAATCATGTGCATCTAAAATTTTAGTGAGAAGTGGAAAATCTTTACGTGAGTCATTTCCGAAAAGTGCTTTATCTTCGTCCCAAACTTGTTTTAAAGATTTCCCCTTATGTTTTCCGTTGAGAATTGTGTTAGGACCGTTTTTATGTGCGGAAATTGCCCAGCATTCGCCGGTAGAATTATTCGGAATATCGTAGCCAAATTGAGTGAGATTGGTGCCACCCCATAAACGTTCTTGAAATACGGGTTGAAGAAAAAGTACCATTTGTCATACGCTCCTTTATATCTCTTTTAAAATATTAAATATTTCATCACGACTTTGAGCATGAATTAACTCATCACGCGTATTATCTTTCATGAGCGTTCGTGATAACCGTTGTAGCAGTTTTAAATGTGTATCGTTATTATCATTGGGAACTGCAATAAGAAAAATGAGCTGAGGATTTGATTCATCTAGACTTTCCCACTCTACACCTGCTTTATGATTTAATACAGCGACGATAGGACGTTTAACTGCATGAGATTTAGCATGTGGTATTGCAACGTTCATTCCGATAGCAGTTGTTGACTCAGCCTCTCGTTTAAGGATTGCGGTTCTTACCTCTTCTATATTCGTAATGTAATGACGATGGCATAACTTTGTAAGTAATCTATCAATCGCTTGATCTCTTGTCATGGGTTCCTTGGTAATTTCAATGAGTGATTTATCGAACACCATATGATATGAGGGTTGTGTGGTGTGATTAATAGATTGATCATCAGAAAATACATTGTCAGTTCCAACAGAAGTATCATTTCCATTATTTCTTTTTGCTATAGCAGGGGTGTGACGCTTAAATAACAAGACTGTGAACATGGTTACTAAGCTTCCAACGACAACAGCTATAAAGAACCATAAAATATTACTTATTCCACCTAGTACAGCGACAATAGGACCTCCATGAGCAACTTTATCACCGACACCTCCAATCGCCGCTATTACTGAAGCAATCATCGCACCAATCATATTGGCTGGAATAATTCTTAGAGGATCTTGTGCAGCAAAAGGGATTGCCCCTTCAGTAATACCAAATAATCCCATCGTAAATGATGCCTTACCCATTTCTTGTTCTGCTTTATTGAATTGGTGTTTACGAACAAATGTAGCTAAACCTAAACCAATCGGTGGTGTACATACTGCTACAGCAACCATTCCCATCACAGTGTAGTTGCCTTCAGCAATTAATGCAGAACCGAATAAGAATGCTACTTTGTTTACTGGACCTCCCATATCAAAAGCAATCATCGCGCCAATAATAAGAGCAAGAATAATGATGTTAGCACCTTGCATTCCTTTTAACCATGATGTTAATGCACCAAATATATTTGAAATTGGTGCGCCTATTACAAATATAAAAATGAGACCAACTATTAAAGAAGATAGAATAGGTATAATAATAATAGGCATAATAGGAGCCATAGCTTTAGGAACTTTAATCTGTTTAATCCATTTTGCAATATAGCCCGCTAAGAAACCTGCGACGATACCACCAAGGAAACCGGCTCCTGCTTCACTTCCATATAAACTACCATCAGCAGCAATGGCACCACCAATCATACCTGGAACAAGACCAGGCTTATCAGCAATACTCACCGCGATATAACCAGCAAGGATGGGAACCATGAATTTAAACGATAAACTACCAATATTTTCAATAGATTTCCAAAATGAATCTTCGGGGATAACTAATCCTTTTGGAGTGGTGTGTCCTCCAAGAGTTAAGGCAATAGCTATGAGTAAACCGCCAACGACGATAAATGGAACCATGAAGGAAACACCATTCATTAAATGCTGATATACCATTTGAATATTACTTTTATGAGATTCTTCCTGGTCTCTAGACATATTTGAAGAAATATTTTGATCATGGTAAATTTGTGCATCTTGGTCAATCACACGTTGTATTAATTCCTTGGGTCTATGAATACCTTCACGTACACTTTCATTGATGAGAGGTTTACCATTAAACCTTGATAAATCTACCTGTCTATCGGCAGCAATGATGATTCCATCAGCTTCTTTGATTTCTTTAGAAGTGAGCACGTTTTCTGCTCCGACGCCTCCTTGAGTTTCAACCTTAATATCAACGCCCATATCTTTTGCTGCTTGTTCTAATTTTTCTTGAGCCATATATGTATGAGCAATTCCATTTGGACATGATGTAATTGCAAGTATTTTCATAGTATGCACGCTCCTTTTCCTAACAATAATTGTAAACGCATACATTTAAGCATAAAAAAGAATAATTGCCGTCAATAGTGGCAATTATTCTTTAAAACGTGCATACAAAGTGTTTTTTAGTTGTAAATCATCTAAAAGACATAATTGATGGATGTCATCTTCTTCTAATTGAGCAATTGATTGTATAATTTTACGGTTAATATTTAAATCTTTTTTACTCATTGCTAAAAAGAAAACAAGTTTAACTTCATGTTGTTTCCATGTTATAGGTTGAGAAGGTTTAAATATAATCATGTGTGATTTCAGTACTTTTTCAGGGTTGCCGTGTGGGAGTGCTATCCCTTTACCTATATATGTTGAAGATTGTTTTTCGCGATCTATGGCACTTTCTATATAGCCATCTAGAGTTGCATGATGATAATCTAAAATTTCTTTGGATTTCTCAAAAATTGGAAGAATGTGATTTGAATGATTCAGTTTGAAATTGGACTCAACACTCAACTGAATTTTTGATAATATATCATCTTTTGATAATGGGTTTTGCATGGCTTTTACAAAGAATTCGATTTTTTTAGCATCTTCATCTGAAAATAAAGGTGATACTTGTATGACTTTAGGTATTTGTAAAAGTTGACTTGTATCAAAGTCGTGAGTAGTAATTAATAAGTCAATCCCTTCAAAATGATAGTTATTAATATCTTCAAGTTTTAATGTATCTACGATCTGTATTGCATGATTAAGTTGTTTGATTTTCTCAGCAAGCAACGTTGAAATGCCTAAGCCATAATAACAAGCAATTACAACATGAATATGTGATGACTTATGGCGTTCGATAGAAGACTGAAAATGTATAGTTAAAAAGGCAATCTCATCTTCGCTTAATTGGATATTGGTATCTTGTGATAATTGTCGAATACTATCATATAGTGTATTAAAGACAAAGGGATATAGTCGTTTGATTTGACTTGTTAATGGATTATTTAGATAAACATGACTCATTAATCGCAAATATGTACGACTAAAGTGGACGTTCATATTATCTTTTAAAATTGTATCTTGTGAAAAGGGAAAACCAATATGTTGCTCCATTAATTCAATGAGTCGATCGATATAACTTTGAATAAATAGTTGTTGGATCCCTAAATCAAACTTATTGAAATGGTAGCTAATAAAAAAGGAAAAGCATTCACTTGTTTTATTGTTAAGTTGATATCCAAGGGTTTCATTGATATCTTTTATACACTTTTTCGCAATAGTTAAAGATTCTGTATCAGTGCTCCAATCTTCTTCCTCTGGTTGAGAATGTTTGATAATTAAAATTAGATGCACAAGTAATTGTTGTATTTTATTTTCAGAAGTTGATAATTGATGATTATCTATATGCTTTGAGATAATTTGTTTTATTTTTCTAGTATGGGCTTGAGGTAACTCTTGTAAAATAAGGTTTTCAACTTTAAAGTCATTGTCTGTAAGTTGATTGATATGAAGTACAGCATTACTGATACTCGTTGTACTCGCATCGATCATGATACCTTGCTTCTTTTTAATTGATAAATAAATATCAAATTTTATAGCCCACGTTTGTATACGTGTTACATAATCAATCACTTTTGATTTTGTTAAATGGTAAGTTGAAGATAGCTCTTTGATAGTGAATGTATGCTTTTCCATAAATAACCTATAAGCAATTGTGATAAGCAATTTATTCTCTTTTACAATAACTGACTCTAAAGCAGATTGTATCTCATCAGGTGTATAAAGACATGTATTTAGCATATAACCTTTAGATTGTACACTTAAAATTAATTCATTTAAAAATGTAGTATGTATAGTTTTAATATCATTACGTATAGTTCTATTAGATACATTTAACTGTTTGGCAATATCATAGCCACTTATATACGTATCTGTATAATTTAATAACAATTTGATGAGTTTGATTTGTCTATCAATCACGATTAATCACTCTTCTCTATATAAACTTTGAGAAAACGCTTTAATAATTTACTTTAATTCTATTATTAAAATTGAGCACAATCAATATGGGGGAAGATGGTGAAGTATTAGAATAAATGATTTTGTCAGAGAAATAGAGGGCTAAAATGATAAATTCTAAAAAGGCTATAGAATTAGTATTTTAAGATGAATAGTATAGTCACTTGTTCAACTTAATTAGCATCTACAAATACAATAAAACAAGGCAAGGACACGAATGTATCCCAGCCTTGTTTTATTGTATTTAGAAACAATGAGGTTTCATATGCTATTTTGAATTAAACAAATTTTAAAACTTGGTCAACGATTTTTGCAACTGTATCTGCAATACCGAATCCCATGTCTACCCAATCTTGTTTTACGTGTAAACCAGCGTTTACAGCGTTATGTAATGATTCAACGATACCTGACATAATATAATCCTCCCTTGTTGTTGTTTGTGATACGCTTACATAACTATTTCTAACATACACATAGGTACATGTAAATGGAGTTGAGAAATTTTAACAAATTCTTTAAAAACAAAATAAAATTGAGTTCGATGAATTCGAAATATTGTGACTTCTTATAATTTGATTTATTGCAATAGATGAATATTGAAAATTAAATGTTAATAAAATTGTGCATTTATTCACAATATATTCACATCAAATTGCGCAAATTATGATAATTTAAATATATAATCTTAAGAAATATTGAGGAGTGGTTTTGTTGAGTAACTCAAAAAAAGTAGCCGTTGTCACAGGTGCAGCACAAGGTATTGGCTTGAAAATTGCTGAGCGTCTATTTGAAGATGGATATAGCATCGCGCTTGTAGACTTTAATGAAGAGGTAGCTAAAGAGTCAGCTGAAAAATTATCAAAAGAAGGGCAAGAGGCAGTTGCTTTTAAAGCAGACGTTTCAAATCGCGATCAAGTATTTAGTGTGTTAAATCAAGTCGTTGAACACTTTGGCGATTTAAATGTCCTAGTTAATAATGCTGGTCTTGGACCAATGACACCAATTGAATCAGTAACACCTGAACAATTTAATCAAGTTGTAGGTGTTAACGTAGGTGGTGTATTCTGGGGTATCCAAGCTGCAATTGAACAATTTGATAAATTAGGACATGGCGGTAAAATTATCAATGCCACATCTCAAGCAGGTGTTGAAGGTAATGCTGGCTTATCTCTATATAGCAGTACTAAGTTTGCTGTTAGAGGATTGACTCAAGTAGCAGCACGTGATTTAGCTGAGAAAAATATTACAGTCAACGCATTCGCACCTGGTATTGTTGAAACACCAATGATGAAAGGTATCGCTGAAAAGCTTGCTGAGGAAAATAACCAACCAATGGAATGGGGTTGGAAACAATTTACAGATCAAATTGCCTTAAAACGCTTATCTAAACCTGAAGATGTAGCTAATGTAGTAAGCTTCTTAGCAGGTAGCGATTCAGATTATATTACTGGCCAAACAATCATCGTTGACGGTGGTATGAGATTCCACTAAGATAAATATCAATGAGATATAAAAAAGTTGAGTAAAGTTAATTCTAGAGATTTTAAAATTTCTAGAATTAACTTTTTTAAGTTTAAAATATAACAATCTTCCACCCTGTAAAAATAACTTAAGCTATTTAAGGTATGTTAACTGCTTAGAAAATGGTCAATATTTATAATTATCAATTAAATTTAAAATTGATGGCGTGATATATTGTGGCATATCTTTTACAACAGGTATACGCTCAGAAAAATAGTTACTCTCAAATCCGGAAATGACATGGAATCTAGCAATTTCAATTATTAGATAATCTTTAGGTAAACAATGATTGATACTTTGATTTGTTCATTGCTTTATCGTTTAAACAAACATAGTGTTATTTATCTTTATCATATAAAAGAATGAAGATAAAAAAGATGTATGTGAAAAGTGTGCTCACATACATCTTTTTTATTAATATACAGCTAATTTTTCTAATTGCGCATTTACTTTTGACATATTCGAACGTATCACTGATGCTGATTGATGGCTTGCCCAGCATTTTCATTCAACCCATTACACACTACTTCAAATTGTTGAGCCATTTGATCTAAACGCGCTTGAGCTTGAGTATTTAAAATAAACATATCGTCATAATGACTTGGTTCAAAAATCATATTAACAATCGTAGGTTTCGCATTTTCTATAATATCATCTAAGTGATTTTCGAGAATAGGCGACGCAACTTTCAAATCATTTAATAGAGATACCCACTTATCTATTTCACCTACTAATCTTTCAAGTGCAGAAATTACCATTGAAGGACTAAATGGAGAGGCTTTCAATGCAGTAATAATAGCTGGGTTTTTCAACATTGTTTTAATAGAATATATACTAAATTTCGCATTTGTAAGTGCAGTAACTGTTTTATCGATATCATCCTTAACAGGTTTGAAATACTCGTTATATAACTCTTCTACATATTCTGCTAAATCTTTTATGCCCTTATCAATATGATCTTTTAAAATTGACATTTTACGAGTTAAGTAATTGGAAGATTCGATTGAACCGTAAACCATATTTTCACCACTATAGCTTATATTAGTATTACCATCCATTATAGTGGCATCTTGTTGAGCCATGATATTTTTAATATCTGCTATTTGCCGACCATAAATATCATTTTGTTGTTTTACTTGTAAAATATTTCTAGATACCACTTGAAGATGCTTCATCATTTCTTCAGCCACACCATCGTGAAAATCATTATCCAAATTTTGAAAGATTTTTTGGATTTTTGCTTCAAGTGTATCGTGAATTGCTTCGATACCCTTTTCTAAATTACGGACTATTTCAGAAATATATTCTTCAAGTGATTTAAGACCTATAGAAGGTATTAAGCCAATTATAGGATCGATAACTTTGTGTACTTGATCAATCGCTTCTTCAAAAGACTGTCGTTTGTGTTTTATGGAATTACATAAGTTTTCCAAGGAATCAAGGCATATTTTATCAATGAAATCACTTTTAAGTTTATGCTTACGATTACTAAAGTTATTGTTTTCATGTTGAGATATATTAAAGCTTTCATTTAGAAATTTAACACATTCAGATAACATTTTACTTGTTTCACCAGTTACTAAATTATGGAGATTTTCTAACTTTTCAATATCTAATTTAATTAATGTGCCAGTACCAGAACGAGAAATAGATTCTCCTGTCCAGACATTTATTGGGATTCGGCCGTCCATGTCTAAAGTAATATCAATCGTTTTAGGTTTTGATTTGCCTTTTTTAGTATCCGTATCCTTAACAGATTTTATCTTTTTAACAGGTATATCTTTGTAAGTGTTATCATTTTCATTAAATTTTCTTTTATAACCTAAATGACTATCAGCAAGACTTTCAAGAGTAGGAACACCGGTTTTAAGGTCTACACGTTTCCCGGGATTATTTTTAAATACCGGATCTTGAACCCAAGACAATATATCATAAGTGCTATGATAATTTATAATATTATTATGTTTTTTAGATTTAGTACCTCTCCAAGACGCTTCAGGTAAGGTTGCAGGATCAGTCGTAACTACTTTTAAATTAGGATTTTTAACACCTGCTAATTTAGCACCAACTGCTCCTTGAGAATTTCCACCACTATTAACTATTTTTTTATCTTTAAATCGTTCTCTTTCTTCTCCGTATTTTATATAAAATTTATCAGAATTTAATTTTTTAGCGTCATTTATTTTTTTTATTATATTTATTTATAAAACTCTGATTTTGTTTAATTAAATCAGTACTTTTATTATTATTGTTCATTAATTTTATATTTTGCAGCCAATCATCTGCTAGTTTACCTTTTAGTGGATTATTAGGATTTATAGTTTCATCATTATCAGTGCCCTGAAATACTATAAATTGTTCACCCGAAGGTATACCGTAATTATCTAATAACTCGTAAACTTTGATATCTGCTGCACCATTAATATTTTGATTTTTATTATCTTCATACCCTCCAACTTGCTTAAAATTCTTGTCATTTACTGAAAATGTTTTCAGTTTATTTGTATTTTGATAAGCCCAAAAGCTATTTAATTCAGCAATATCTCTATCATTGATTTTACTCATGTTTATGCACTCCATATTCTAATGG
>VNIU01000405.1_pt1 | contig 17823 bp, 20 predicted proteins | sample 7248601 | NCBI WGS metagenome assembly VNIU01 (sample SAMN12251564, study PRJNA551026) | human skin metagenome | isolation source: skin samples from healthy patients and patients infected with Netherton Syndrome | host: Homo sapiens | place: France:Paris
AGCATTTGTATTAAGTATTTTCATTAAAAAACTACCTGTACTTAATAATAATCATGAAACTAAAGATCAACCACGTGGTATTCACGCTTACCTACAAAAAGAAGCATTACCTATTTCTTTAGTAGTCATCTTAATCGGTGTCGCTTATTCTAGTGTCTTGTCATTTTTATCTATTTACTCTGAAAAAATCAATCTCGTTACAGCATCAAGTTTCTTCTTCCTTGTCTTTGCGATTGTTACGTTTATCACACGCCCATTCACAGGTAAAATTTATGATAATTTTGGTGAGAACAAAGTAATGTATCCAGTTTTACTAAGCTTTACAATTGGACTTATTATTCTCGGTTTTACTCATACCAGCATGATTTTACTTATTGCAGCTGCATTCATTGGCTTTGGTTATGGCACTATCGTACCTACTGCACAAGCAATTGCAATTCAACAATCATCTGCAAGTAAGATAGGCTTAGCAACGTCAACATTCTATATCTTCGCCGATTTCGGCGCAGGTATGGGACCAATTATTTTAGGTATCATCACACCATTTATTGGTTATCGTCATTTATATATGGTAATGGGTATACTTGTTATCATAGCACTTATCCTATATTACTTCGTTCACGGCAGAACACACAAAGATCCATTCAAATGAAAGAGAAAGTTGAAATTAGACCAAATATTTATAATTAAAATGAATTATACATCTGCTGAATAGCCACTTAGGGATGAAATTTAAAATCTCTAAGTGGTTATATTTTTATAAAATGATAACTTCAATTTTTCATTCAAATCATATTGATCGCATGTTTGTATAATAAATAACAGTAATATATACCAAAAACCAAATATAAATTCTATATATTTTAAATATATATCATTGTCATATAATTATAAAACATTTACTAGAGGTGATAATGTTGAGTGAATTTTTAGCTGCATTAGTCGGTGGCATTTTTACTTTAGCAGGCACATTTATAGCACTTTGGTTTCAATTTAGAAAAGATGATAGAGATAAAAGTAAAGATTATCATAACGATCAAGTTAGTTCTTTAGATGTTACAGCTTATAAAGCTGCAAAAGTAAGAAATAACTACTTAAATTTCGAAACTTCTAATTTTAGTAAAGAAAATACGATGGAAATTTATCAAGATATTGAAACAGATTTTAAATCTCTTGATACTCACGTTCAAAATCTAATTTCTCTAATGAGTCATCATAGCGATCAATCAAATACTGTAATACAAAAATTATTAGGTAGCTATGAACCAGTCAAAAATCAATATAACAAACTTAAAGTAGCTTATAAGATTTACCACCATCAATATAATACACCGGATTTTGATAAAAATGGCATTATTTTCTCTAAAAGAAAACCAGACATCGAAATAGACCAATTTATAGATAAATTAGAAGCACTTACTAAAACCGAATATGCTAATCATCAACTATATAAACCAACACTAAACCATACTGTAGATAAATCCGATGCTATTTATAAAAATAAAAAATATTAACTTAATCAAATTTTGTCATATGTGACCAATACATGAAACATTATAAGAGAGAAAACACTGTTCCTTTGTGATGCAACATACAAACAAATTTTTTCTTTATGTTTTGAGCTTATTTATCTTTTTCTATTTTGTAATTTTTACAAATTCTATAGTTGTTTAACGTGAAACATATATACATTATCATCGTTAACACCACATCTTATTTTTAATATGTAGATTAACACTAAAAAGCTAGGCGTACCATAACCAATTGGCATTGGTACGCCTAGCAACACATTCAATATTTATTATCTATAATTAAGAGTTATTCCTCTGGATATTTAGCTCTCACTTCAGAGATAACACTATCCATACTCATATTTGATTTAATTCCTACACTTGCAATAAAGCTACCTTCAACGATAGGCGCCTCCATTTTTACGATTTTATGATCACCGTCGTACATTTCTAAAGCTGTATCTAAATTCATGCCGGCTGAACCAATGTCATAAAAGCATAGCGCATCATTTTCAAGCCCATTTATAATAGAAACGATTTGGTCAAATGATGTACCAATTTCATCGTCACTTAAACCACCAACAGCGATGAGGTCAACGCCACCGTCAGTCATTTGATTAATTAATTGTTTAACACCTTCTGCTATTTTATGACTATGACTCACTACTACTATAGATGTCATTTCTTACTCTCCTCCTATAATTGCATTAAGAATATAAACACTACTTTGTGCACCAGGATCAATATAACCTTTTGAAGCTTCGTTGAAGTATGATGCACGGCCTTTAGTAGCCACCATATCTTTGGTTTCATTAGCAAATGATTGTAGTTTATCAAGATCCACTGTTTCGTCATTTTCTACAGCTTCTCTCGCACGTTCAATAACGTCATACATAGTTTTTTCATTTAATTCAACTTTACCACGTTGTTGAATACCATCAGCAAACGCTTTAAGTACTTCTTTAAGATTATCGTGATCAATCTCATCGTTTACTGCACTTGCCATCTTGATAAAACCAAAGCCGTATAACGGTCCTGAAGCACCACCCACGTTAGACATTAATGTCATTCCTGTAGATTTAAATAATGCTTGCATGCTTTGATCATCTAATTTTTCTTTTAAATGTTCAAAACCTCTAACCATATTAACACCATGGTCTCCATCACCAATGGCTCTATCTAAATCAGTAAGTTCACTTTCTTTTTCTTTAAAAGTATTTTCTAAATCTAATAAGCGTGCTTTGATATCTGCTACATTCATTTTCTAAGTCACCTCAAAAATTAAATTATAATATTACTTTCTTCGATATTAAATTAGAAATATTTACTTGCAGTAGGGGCTACTAAACCTTTTGCTACATCTTCACTGAAGGGTAGTACAGTGATAGAGAAGCCTTGCATATCAAGAGCTGTCATATAGTCACCAACGAACCAATGTCTTACATCGATATTGTTATTTTTGAATTGCTCATCTAAATATTTAGTAACTATATTTAATTCTGATAATGGTGTGCCACCCATACCGTTAACCATTACAATTAATGGTTGTTTATCAATTTCTTTGAACAGCTCATCAAGTAAACGTTCAACAATCGTATTAACAGGTTGCACTGCTTCACGATGTAATCCTTTTTCACCATGAATACCAATACCAATTTCCATTTCATTATCTTCGATGTCGAAACCATTTTTACCTGTAGTAGGTACCATTGGTGGCGTTAAAGCCATACCGATACTTTTAATTTCTGGCAAAATTGCTTCAATTTTAGATTTAATTTCACTTAAAGCCACACCATTTTCGGCTAAGTATCCAGCATATTTATGCACAAACACAGTACCTGCTACACCACGACGTTTTTCTGGGTCTAAAATTGCGATATCGTCTCTTACAATGACACTTTCAACCTGAATGTCTTCCATTTGTGCCATTTCTTGAGCCATTTCGAAGTTCATTACATCGCCGGCATAATTTTTAATAATGAGTAGCACGCCGTCTCCATTATCAACAGCCTTAATTGCATCTAAAATTTTGTCAGGTGTTGGTGAAGTAAAAACTTCGCCACATACGGCTGCATCTAGCATACCTTGTGCAACAAATCCAGCGTGTGCGGGCTCATGTCCACTACCACCACCAGATACTAGTGCAACACCAGATTGTTTTTCATTCTTTCTAACAACAATTGTGTCAGAAACTATTTCAACATCTTTGTTAGAAACCGTAATTCCATCGAGCATGTCTTTTAAAATTGTGTTTTTATCTTGAATTAACTTTTTCATAAAAGCGACTCCTTTTAGTTGTTGAAATGACTTTTAGATAAATCATTGACAGTTAAAATTGCATCTGCTATTTCATCAGCAGTGATTTTATCACTAAGGTTAGCAAACGTATCATTAGGTGTTAACGCACGTTCACCTACACTAACTAAATCTTCATAACTAATATCTTCAATATGAAGTCCTTCTAGAGTTGTTGGCATGTTAATGTTATCGAAGAATTTTTTATACTTCAAGAATTTTTCTGTTGACGCATTTTCTAATACTAATTGAACTAAAATACCATAAGCAACTTTTTCACCATGAGTTAAGTGGTGAATGTCTCCTTCTAATGCAGTAAATCCATTATGAATTGCGTGTGCACCAGCAAGTCCACCATTTTCAAATCCTAAACCTGAAAGCAATGTATTAGCTTCAATGACAGCGTCAACTTGAGGTGTAACAATATGGTTTTCTACTGATGTATAAGCACTATAACCATATTCAAAGATGACTTCTTCACATTTTTGAGCGATTGCTAAACTTGCTAACGTTGGTTTACCGTGGAACATATTTTTACCTTGTCTGCGTAATGTAGATTCAACTTCGATTAAAGTTGCTAATCCATCACTCATACCAGATGCGAATAAACGTACAGGTGCTTGAGCAACAATTTCAGAATCAACCATTACTGTATCAGGGTTTTTAGGGTAGAATTCGTAACCACTGAATGAGCCATCTTCGTTATAAATAACAGATACTGCAGCTGTTGGCGCATCCATTGATGCTGTAGATGCAAAGTCAATAACACTTGCATTTAATTCATAAGCTACAGCTTTACCTGTATCTAACGCTTTACCTCCGCCTAATCCAATAACAACGTCAACGTTTTGGCTTTTGTATTGGCTAGCAATACGTTTAATTTCTTCTTCTGAAGATTCTCCTTTAAACACTTCATAATCAAATTGAACGTTGCTATTTGCTGAGAAACTGTCTTTAATTTTAGATTCAGTTAAATTCCATACAACTTCGTCTGAAATAATTAATGCATGACTGCCAAGACGTTCAGTCTCTTCAGCAATAGAGTTGATGACACCTTTCCCTTGTACATATCTTCCTGGTGATTGATAAATAAATTTAGACATAAGTATTCCTCCAAAACATCTTTTATATTTATATTAAAAATAAGATTTAAAATGAAATTACTTAATATCATTCCCCTAATCTTAATTTTTAATAACTGTGGATTATACCGTCTCTCGTCTCTCAATTAACAGTATACGCTTACATTTCAAAATTAAAAGGTGTATTTTATGAAGATTTAATGAAGTTTTATTTAATTGTCATTAACAATATTAATTATATATTAAATTAAGTACACTTTATACCTTATCATTAATTATTCTAAAGTAAGGATATTTCTAAAGGAAATATAAATTAAGTAATCTATACTATCTATCAATCTCAAATCCTAAATCTTCAATCATACGATAGTCTTCTTCATTAGGCTGACCTCCTGTAATCAAATAATCTCCTACAAAGATGGAGTTAGCAGCTTTTAATGCAAGAGGTTGTAAAGAACGTAAATTAATTTCTCTTCCTCCTGCAATTCTAATTTCCTTAGTTGGATTAATAAGTCGAAACAATGCAATAATTCTTATACATTTCATCGGTGATAATAAATCTAAACCACCAAACTTAGTGCCTTTAATCGGATGTAAAAAGTTAATCGGAATACTATCAGCATCAATGTCCTTTAACGCAAATGCCATATCAACAATATCTTTTTCTGTTTCTCCCATGCCACATATCACACCCGAACAAGGAGAAATATGATTCGCTTTCATCATTTCAACTGTATTGACACGATCCTCATATGTATGCGTTGTCACAACTTCTTCATGATAACGTTCACTTGTATTTAAGTTATGATTGTAACGATCGACACCCGCTTCTTTAAGTTTTTTTGCTTGATCTTCTTCAGTAAGTCCTAAGCACGCACATATTTTCAATTGAGGATGAACTTTCTTAATTTCCTCAACTGTTTCACAAATGTGATCTATTTCTTTATTACTAGGACCTCTTCCACTCATCACAATACAATATGTTCCAATTTGATTATCAGTCGCAACTTGCGCACCTGCTTTAATTTGATTTTGTTCTACGAGTGCATATCTTTGCTTTTCCTTCATTTTTACGGATTGTCCACAGTATCCACAATCTTCAGCACAAATCCCACTTTTGGCATTAAGAATCATATTCAATTTTACTTTTCCACCATAATAATGTTTTCTGACGATATATGCTTCATTTAATAATTCAAAAGTATCAATATCTGAATTTTCAAAGATTGCTAAAGCTTCTTCCTTAGTCAGTGTATTCTCTTTAAGCACGCGTTCTGCTAGATTTAATTTCATGACTATTAACTCCTTATTCTTGAAAAATTAAATATTTAAAGGGATAACAACTATGATGTAAACTTCGTACGTATATAAGTTTACATTATTGATGACATAAATTAAATTATTTTTGAAAAATAAAAAAGCCACGTTGACTATTTCAATGTGTCAACATAGCTATAAATTACAATTTCTTTATTATTTTACTTCCCCAGTATCTGGGTCAAATTGTTTAATGGATTGTTTTCTGAGTTGATCTTTTTGTTCTTTACTTATTTGATAGTTATTATTATAAATTGTAGATTCCCAACTACCATACATTGGATTTGGGAAAATAAAATATTTCTTACCAAAGTCATTTTTATGTTGTTGAACAAGTTTTTCACGTTCTTTAAAAGTTGCCTTTTTAGGATCTGTAAAGTCTAATAAATTGTCACCAAATAGCATAATTAATTTATGATTTTTTTCAACTTTCTGACGTCTTGATTCCTTACTTTTATCATTTTTACCTTTTAATAAAATATGGTCGTCTTTAACTTGGGAAAGACCAATATTTTTTATGTTCTTTTTCGTTCCTTTGAAATCTTTGTCTTTATCGCGATCAGAAATATAATAAATATCTATACCTCTTTTATCTGCATATTTTAGAAACGATTTGGCACCATAAACTGGTTTCGCTTTAGCAGCTGCTACCCATTCATGCCAACCTTTAGGAAAAGAAGTATCGTGTAATGCAGCATACCCTTGATAAGGTGAGTTATCAAGAACTGTTTCATCTATATCTAAAGCAATTGCAAGCTTTTTATTTCCGTTATTCTTTTTAAGATACTCATCTAATTGATATTTAGCACTATTATACCCTTGTAAATAAAGTGCTTTCGCTTCTGCAGAATTTTGATACCATGATACTGCCATAATATCTTGAGACCCTAAATTAAGATCTTTATGACGTTGTGTTGTTTGATGATGATCATCTTTAGCATGAGATTCACATGCATATGTATTAAGTGGTACTGAAATTGTAAATGCTGTTGCTAACGTTGCTGTTGCTAACGTTGCTGTTGCAATATACTTCGATAACTTATTCATTGAATCACCTCATTAAAATAATTAAAAAATACAATTTTAAGTATATATTAAAATTAATGAAAAATGAATAACTAAAATTCAGTGAATGAGTTATATATAAAGACTTTTATCAAGCATAGTAGGATGCTTAGTTATTAATACATATAGATGAACTTCATTATATTTTGATTATACATTAATTCTGAACAAAAACATGTCCTACTTGAAATAAAAAACCTGCAATCTTTACATCAATTACAGGTTTTAAAATCTTCTATAACATCTCATTGTTACTTTTTATTCTAAATAATGATCTACATGTTCGAGTCTATAATGTTCATCTTTAGCTTTTTCTTCTTCAAATTCTTTTTTCGTTAATGGGGATAAATGTTCAATTTTATAATGTAATTTCTTCGCGAATGTTTCAACTTCCTTTTTGTTATTAGCTGTCACAAACATAGTTAATACATTATCATCTACATATCTTTATGATGTTGATAATCTAGTTTATAGACTTTCATCTAAGAATTCCTCCTACTTTCGATATATGACCCTCTAATATCACTTTTCTTTCCTTATAAAGTGCAATATGCCCTTATCTCAGCAATACTAAACACCTCAAACTAAATTCAATATTAACTTAATGTAATTTTTTGTCTTGCATGAATCAATTATCTTAATAATGGTTTCTATCAAGAAAAAGAATGCGATTACTTTTAAGACATTATATCTAAGCTAGAATGGGATAAAATTATCAATCATTTATCGTTTTTTCACAAATTAAATTGCGTTAAATTCATTTATATTGAAAATTCCAACATCTTAAAAAATAGTTATAACTTGAAGATAGTCCTTTTTCTCAAGCTTTACACCATATAAATGAAATGTTAATAAAAAGTTCAATGCTTTATTAATAAATATTTACAACTTAGGCTATGTGTTGAAATTGAATAGCAAACGCTTACAATAAGCATGTAATCAAATTTAAGGAGTTGTAATTGATGAAAAATTTGCGTAACAGAAGTTTTTTAACTTTATTAGACTTTTCACAAAAAGAGGTAGAGTTCCTTTTAACTCTTTCTGAAGATTTAAAACATGCTAAGTATATAGGTACTGAAAAACCTATGCTTAACAATAAAAATATAGCCCTATTATTTGAAAAAGATTCTACAAGAACACGTTGTTCATTTGAAGTAGCGGCACACGATCAAGGTGCAAACGTGACTTATTTGGGACCTACAGGTTCACAAATGGGTAAAAAAGAAACAGCCAAAGATACAGCTAGAGTACTAGGCGGTATGTACGATGGTATTGAATATCGTGGTTTTTCACAACGTACAGTTGAAACGTTAGCTGAATTCTCTGGTGTTCCAGTATGGAATGGTTTAACAGATGAAGACCACCCTACTCAAGTACTTGCAGACTTCCTAACTGCAAAAGAAGTCTTGAAAAAAGACTACTTCGAAATCAACTTCACATATGTTGGTGACGGCCGTAACAACGTAGCGAATGCTTTAATGCAAGGTGCAGCTATTATGGGCATGAACTTCCACTTAGTTTGTCCTAAAGAATTAAACCCAACTGATGAATTATTAAAACGTTGCGAACGTATCGCTTCTGAAAATGGCGGTAATATTTTAGTGACTGATGACATCGATAAAGGTGTTAAAAACTCAGATGTTATTTACACAGACGTATGGGTTTCAATGGGTGAACCTGATGAAGTATGGAAAGAACGTATTAAATTATTACAACCTTATCAAGTCAATAAAGAATTAATGGAGAAAACTGGTAATCCTAATGTAATTTTTGAACACTGCTTACCATCATTCCATAATGCAGAAACTAAAATTGGTAAAGAAATCTATGAAAAATATGGAATTAGTGAAATGGAAGTGACTGATGAAGTATTTGAAAGTAAAGCATCAGTTGTGTTCCAAGAAGCTGAAAACAGAATGCATACAATCAAAGCTGTAATGGTTGCAACATTAGGAGAATTCTAAACGAGATAGGGAAGTGAATAAAATGGCAAAAATTGTAGTAGCATTGGGTGGTAACGCTTTAGGAAAATCCCCAATAGAACAACTTGAATTAGTTAAAAACACAGCTAAATCTTTAGTTGGTTTAATTACAAAAGGACACGAAATTGTTATCAGTCATGGTAACGGACCACAAGTAGGTAGCATTAATTTAGGACTTAATTATGCAGCTGAACATGGTCAAGGACCTGCTTTCCCCTTCGCTGAATGTGGTGCAATGAGCCAAGCTTATATTGGTTATCAACTACAAGAAAGCTTACAAAATGAACTTCACTCAATGGGTATAAACAAACAAGTTGTTACTTTAGTAACACAAGTTGAAGTTGATGAAAATGACACAGCATTCGACAATCCTACAAAACCAATCGGCCTTTTCTACACTAAAGAAGAAGCTGACAGTATTCATCAAGAAAAAGGTTATGACTTCGTAGAAGATGCAGGACGTGGTTATAGACGTGTTGTTCCTTCACCTCAACCTATTTCAATCATTGAATTAGAAAGTATTAAAACTTTAATTGAAAATGACACACTAGTTATCGCTGCAGGTGGTGGCGGTATCCCTGTCATAAGAGAACAACATGATAGTTTCAAAGGCATCGATGCTGTCATAGACAAAGATAAAACTAGTGCTTTATTAGGTGCTGATATTAAATGTGACCAATTAATTATCTTAACTGCAATTGATTATGTATATATTAACTACAATACTGATCAACAACAATCACTTAAAACAACAAACCCAGAAGAACTTAAAAAATATATTGACGAAGGACAATTTGCTAAAGGAAGTATGCTTCCAAAAATCGAATCTGCAATCTCCTTTATTGAAAACAACCCTAACGGCAATGTGTTAATTACTTCATTAAATGAATTAGACAATGCCTTAGAAGGAAAAATTGGTACGCTTATCAAAAAATAGTTCTTTAAAATACTTTTTCTAAATAATATGCAAACTCCATAAATTTTATCATATCTGTGCACCCTGTAACTCCTCTCCGTTCCACTTCATACTACAGGGTGCACTTCCATGATAAAACATATAAAATACTAACCAATTCATATGATATTCATTCATCATAGGTTAATTTTCGAAGGAGATGAAACCGTTGGAACATGCTATCAATGAAAACAAAAAGAAAAAACGCTTTAAATTGAGAATGCCGGGTGCATTCATGATTTTATTCATCTTAACTGTTATTGCAGTAATCGCGACTTGGGTGATTCCTGCCGGTGCTTATTCAAAACTCTCTTATGGACCTTCATCTCAAGAATTAAAAATAGTTAACCCCCATAACCAAGTTAAAAAAGTTCCTGGAACACAAAAAGAACTCGATAAAATGGGTGTCAAAATAAAAATTGAACAATTTAAATCAGGTGCCATTAATAAACCTGTTTCTATTCCTAACACTTATGAACGTTTAAAACAACATCCAGCTGGTCTTGATCAAATTACTAGTAGCATGGTAAAAGGAACGATTGAAGCCGTAGATATTATGGTATTCATCCTTGTGCTTGGTGGACTGATTGGCGTTGCTCAAGCAAGTGGGTCATTTGAATCCGGATTATTAGCTTTAACACAAAAGACTAAAGGTCATGAATTTATGTTAATTGCGTTCGTTGCAATTTTAATGATTCTTGGTGGTACGCTATGTGGTATTGAAGAAGAAGCCGTCGCATTCTATCCTGTACTTGTGCCAATATTTATTGCACTCGGATATGACTCCATTGTCTCTGTCGGCGCTATCTTCCTAGCAAGCTCTATTGGTAGTACATTCTCAACAATTAACCCATTCTCAGTCGTTATTGCTTCCAATGCAGCAGGGACAACATTCACAGACGGCTTATATTGGAGAATAGGCGCTTGTATAGTCGGTGCTATCTTTGTAGTCTGTTATTTATTCTGGTACTGTAAAAAAATTAAAAAAGAACCTAAAGCTTCATACGCTTATGAAGATAAACAAGAATTTGAAAAACAATGGTCTGTAATTAATGATAATAGTTCTTCTAAATTTATCATTCGTAAAAAAATCATTCTCACACTTTTCGTCTTACCATTCCCTATTATGGTTTGGGGTGTTATGACACAAGGTTGGTGGTTCCCTGTAATGGCATCAGCATTCTTAATCTTTACAATTATCATTATGTTTATTGCAGGAACTGGTAAATACGGTTTAGGAGAAAAAGGTACAGTAGATGCCTTCGTTAATGGGGCTTCTAGTTTAGTCGGCGTATCACTAATCATCGGTTTAGCTCGTGGTATCAACTTAGTTCTTAATAAAGGACTCATTTCCGATACTATCTTGAACTTCTCATCATCTATAGTTCAACATATGAGCGGACCTTTATTTATTATCGTTTTACTCTTTATCTTCTTCTGTTTAGGTTTTATCGTGCCTTCATCATCAGGTTTGGCCGTACTTTCAATGCCAATTTTTGCACCATTAGCCGATACAGTTGGAATACCTAGATTTGTTATTGTTACAACATATCAATTTGGTCAATATGCAATGCTATTCTTAGCACCTACCGGACTCGTGATGGCAACATTACAAATGTTAAATATGCGTTACTCACATTGGTTACACTTTGTATGGCCAGTCGTTGCCTTCGTTTTAATCTTCGGTGGTGGCCTACTCATTACGCAAGTTTTAATTTACTCTTAATTCATATATATATATAAATGATTCATCAAATCAAAATAGCGCAAATCCTTGTTACTTAATCACAGAGGATTCGCGCTATTATTTTTTATAGTATTTTTCAAATGACGTCTGTCAATAGGTTATTAAGCTGTAAACTCTTCTATGACTTCTTTAATTGCTTTATCCCAATATGCATAATCATGAACACCAGTACTTTCTTTAAAATGATATGGCACTTCTTTTAGATTTAAAAATTGAATAAAGTCAATATTACCTTGATATAACTCATCTTCTGTACCACATTTAATATACAACTGTGGTAAATCTTTATGCTGATCGACGGCTTGTTCCACTAAATAATATGGATCAAATTGTGTTCCTGCAATATGATTCGCATCCCCTACTACTGATTGAGGCGAGAAATCATACCATTCATATTGTCCGATCATTGAAACATCGAAAGCTGCTGATAACATCGCTGCTTTAGAGAATAGTTGACTTTGTGTTAAAGCAAATTTAATTGTTCCATAGCCTCCCATGGAATGACCTGCGATATAATTATCTTCTCTTTTGTTAGAAAGCGGTAAGATTTGATGTACATAGTCATAAACTTCCAAAATATAGTCATAATAACTATGTCCATATACCATATTTGTATAAAAGCTATGGCCTGCATTAGGCATAACAACAGCTACTTGATGCGCATTTGCATACCTTTCTACACTCGTATAGCGCATATATGAATGCGTATCACTAGATAAACCGTGTAGGAGTATTAACGTCTTTAATGGCTTAGCACTTTGATTTGAGTTAAAGTAAGTTTCATCTTCTGGAAGAATGACATTCAAAGTTTGATGCATACCTAATGTTTGAGATAAGTAATTTAATGTTATGTGAGCCATGTAATAATAACCCCCGTTTGTTATAAATATTTTAAGTAGCTGGATCCAACTTTTTCTCTAATAAACGTAGTAACACATCAATGAGTATGACGATAATCACTATAGGAATCGCACCTGCAAGAATAAATAATTTACCATCTGTCGCATTAGTACCTCTAATCACAATATCACCTAAAGTAGGAGCGCCTATAAATGACCCTACTGCTACAACACCTATAGCAACGACAAGGGCGATACGAATACCACCAATTATGACAGAAAGTGATAATGGTAACTCAATCATCGTTAACACTTGATTACGTGTCATACCCATTCCTTTTCCTGCATCTTTAATATTAGGATCTACTTCATTAATGCCTGTGTAAGTATTCTTAATAATAGGAAGCAAAGCATATAAGAATACAGTAAATATGACTGTATCCATACCTAAGCCCATACTTAACATTAAAATGGCTAGCATCGCAATCACTGGCACAGTTTGAATAATATTTGCGATTGTAATAATGACTCCCGAAAGTTTACCAAAGCGTGCGATGATGATACCTAATGGTATCCCTATTAGACATGCAAGTATGACACCGTATACAGACATTAATAAATGATTAACAAAGAGCTCCCAAAGATAGCCAAAGTTCATGTGATAGTAATGTATGAGTTGTTGTATGAGAGTCCCCCTCATTCTTTTCGACCACCTTTCTGTTTACCTTTATTATCTTGATCATTTTCAAAATAATGATGCTTTTTCAAGAATTCTTCTGCTACAGTTGCAGGCTCCTTACCTTTACCATCAGCTTGATAATTCAGTTCTTGCATTTGTTTAGTGGAAATTTTACCTTCCATTTTCTTAATAATTGGCTTAAGTTCTGGTTTTTCTTTTAATAATTTGTCAGATGCAAGTGGACTAGCATCGTAAGGAGGAAAGAATCTACGATCATCTTTTAATACCTTTAAGTCATACGCAGAAATACGACCATCTGTAGAATATCCAACTGCAACGTCTAACTTACCTGAATTTAATGCATCATACACAAGACCAATCTGCATAGGTCTAACCGTTCCAAAACTAAAGCCATAATCTTTTTTAAAGGCTGGATATCCGTCACCTTTTCGATCCATCCATGAACTATCCATACCTACTCTTAAATCTTTAGCATGTTTCTTTAAATCTGACACTGTATTTAAATGATATTTCTCAGCTGTTTCTTTAGTCACAATTAAAGCATACGTATTCGCAAAACCATATGAATTAAAGAATGTTTGATGGTACTTTTTCTTAAATCCATCTTGAGTAGCTTTCATCGCTTTTTTTGGATCTTTAATCGGATCTTCATTAAGTGCGCCGGTCAAATCTGTTCCTGTATAACGTGTCCCAGATATATTAGCTTGACCACTAGTCACAGCGTTGTGTTGAATAACACTAGATCCTAAATTATTGATTAATGTAGGCTGAATTTTTCCTTTCGTATCATGTTCAATAAGTAACCTTAACATATGCGAAATAATTTGCGACTCACTCGTACCTAAACTTGTGATTCTAACATCGTCATCTGAATGACTGTTTTTAAGACCAGGTAAATTGCATCCAGATAACACAGTTAGACATAAAACTAAAACGACAATAAACTTTTTATAATGCTTCATAATGTCCTCCTTTATTCATTATCTGGAAATTTTTAACCCTTTTGGTACAACCCATTTTTCAATACGTGATAGACAATAATCAACAATGAGTGCTAATGCAGTAACTAGAATTGTGGCAGTTATAATCATGCCTGGTTCAAATAAAGCTAGTCCATTAAAAATGAAATCACCTAATCCGCCTGCACCAATATAACTCGCGAGTGTTGCCCAACTGATAACATAAACTGAAGATAATCGAATTCCACTCAGTATTAATGATAGTGCAAGCGGTAATTCAACATCTTTCATTAATTGGAAATTTGTCATTCCCATACTACGCCCTGCTTCTCTTAAATTGGGGTCAATATTTTGAATACCTATAATTGTGTTATTTAAAATTGGTAACAATACATATAAGAATAAAGCAATAATTGCTGGCGTTTTACCAACTCCAAATAACGGTATCATTAATGCTAATACCGCTAACGTTGGAATGGTTTGTAGTATGCCAGCAATAGTTAAAGAAACTTTTGAAAGCTTTTCCCTTTTAGATAGTAAAATACCCAAAGGAATCGCCACAATCATTGCAATAACTAATGCAAAAATTGAAATATACAAGTGTTCCAATGTTTTAGTTAATAGCATGCCACCATATTCAGTAATGTATTTCATCATAGTGTTTCAACTCCTGATGACTGAGGTTCAATAATTCCATTATCTTCATTTTTAGATTGAGCATCGGATTCTCCCCAAATACTGTCGTAGACGATATCTACTAAATTTGCTCGTGTAACAAGACCTACTAATGTTTTGTTATCACTATCAACAACTGGAACATTTCTTACATTACGTTTAAGGATTGTACGCACTGAATCTTGTAATTTACTGTCAATACGTACACTATAGATATCTCGTTGCATCGTATCGATCAATTCTTTACCTTGTCTCAATCCTTGATTAATATCTTCTATATCTAAATATCCCAGTAAATGATCACGATTGCCTACCACAAATATGGTATCCACACGCTTATCTCTCATGATATTAACAGCATCATTTAATGTATAATCAACGTGTACTGTAACGGGTTTAATCATCGCATTTTCAACTGTACGAATATTAGGTCTATCTTGTATTAATCGATTTTGACCTATAAAGTCTTTAACAAAATCATTGGCAGGACTTCGTAAAATATTGTCCGGTGTATCATATTGAATCACTTTGCCATGTGACATAATACATATTTTATCTGCTAATTTGATGGCTTCAGCCATATCATGCGTAACAAAAATAAAGGTCTTACCTAATTGTTGTTGTAGTTTTTTCACTAAATCTTGTAATGTATCACGTGTAATTGGATCTAGCGCACCAAACGGTTCATCCATTAAAATAATATCTTGTTCAGCTGCTAATGCACGCACTACACCAATACGTTGTTGTTGACCACCTGAGAGTTCAGAAGGATAACGTTTTAAATAGTCCTTAGGTAAATCAGCTAAATGAATTAATTCTTCAGCTTTAGCATCTTTTTTCTCTTGAGACCATTTTAAAAGTTTTGGTACAAGCACAATATTTTCTTTTACTGTCATATGAGGCATAAGACCGATTTGTTGTATAACATAACCAATACTACGACGTAGTTCTACTGGATTCATATCACGTATATTTTTATCATTAATGGTGATTTCTCCCTCAGTTGATTCAATCATTCGATTAATCATTCTGAGTGCTGTGGTTTTACCACTACCACTTGTCCCTATAAATGCAACAAAATCTCCTGATTCAATGTCGATTGTCATATTGTCTACAGCTTTTTTACCACCTGCATAGACCTTTGATAAGTTCTTAATACTTAACATTTGTCCATTCCTTTCTTTAGGTTTTTAGACTTTTTAAAAATAAAGACCTATTGTGAAGTTTATACAAAGTAAACTAAGTAATCACAAGTCACAAAAAAGTCCTTAAAACCTATTCGTCTAAATTCTAAGTTGCGTTGTTATTTTATTTGGTTTTTTCGTGATACCAATTTGATGACCTAAATATTGAGAAATCGTCGTTTTATTATTGTTATAATAATATTCAATACGTTTCATAAGGGCGTCTGGAAATGCTTGAGGTCTGCCTTGATCAGTATTCATTCCCATTAACATCACTTCATAAGTCGAACACATATCCTCATTAGCATTATACATTTCCATCAATACATGTAATCGCTTACTGTCATAATCATAAAGATACACTCTAATTTTGACCTCTTCGTTTTCTTTCATCTCTTTTAAAAACATGACATGGTTTTCTAATGTAAAAACAGTATATTGATAGGTTTTGATGGTATCAATCGTTAATCCTAAATATTCAAGCCAATCATCTGTCGCATCACTAAAAATACGGTTATACATTGCATCATTAAGATGTCCATTATAATCAACCCAGTCATGATGAACAGTTGTTTGAAAGATATAATATGGGTTTATCATTTAAATACCCTCTCGTTTACTTTCTTCATTGATTGACTATCTTCAGGCCAATATTGTTCAGCAAGTTCTTTAACTTTTATTAAAAATTCATTGCGTTTTTGATCAAGTTCAGACATCGTATAACCTTGAGATGAAGCTTCACTACCACTTACAGCTTTGTGATATAAATCATCTGTTAGTTCAGGTGCCACTAATTTCGTCCATGGCTTTTTAAGTGCTGGACCAAATTGTTTGAGCATGTGACGCATACCACCTTCACCGCCAGCTAAATGAAAAGTCATAAAAGGCCCATATTGGGCATAGCGTAAACCTGCCGCATGGGTGAAGGCTTTATCGACTTCTTCAGTGGGTAGCTATACCATCATTTACAATATGCAATGCTTCTCTCCAAAGTGCCTCCATCAAGCGATCTGCAATGTGACCTTCTATTTCGTGTCTCACATACAACACATCCATGCCAATATTTTCATAAATTTGCTCTGCTTTAAAAGTTGTCTCTTTAGTAGTTTGTTCACCAGGTACAATTTCAACCAATGGCAAGATATAAACTGGATGGAAAGGATGGGCAACAATTAAACGTTCTGGATGAGATAAATGTGCCTGTAATTCTGATGGCTTAATCCCTGATGTACTTGAGCCAATGGTTACATCTGGCTTAGCATAAAAATCAATATCTCGTAACACTTTGTATTTGATTTCTTCTACTTCAGGGACATTTTCTTGAATATGGTCAGCATTTTTTACCGCTTCTTCTAAATAAGGTGTAAATGTTAAATTGTCAATTGAGGCTTGATCTGAGAGCCCCATCTCTTCAGCGTACGGACAATTTTGTTTCACTTGCGTTAACATACGTTCATAAGCACCTTCGCTTGGATCAGTGGCAATAACTTCATGCCCATGTGCTAACATTCT
>VNIU01000334.1_pt2 | contig 17675 bp, 10 predicted proteins | sample 7248601 | NCBI WGS metagenome assembly VNIU01 (sample SAMN12251564, study PRJNA551026) | human skin metagenome | isolation source: skin samples from healthy patients and patients infected with Netherton Syndrome | host: Homo sapiens | place: France:Paris
ATCGTCCAGTTTTGTACCAAAATGCGATACATAGCAACGGTAATACCCGTGCGATCTGAGCCATGATAACAATGCACGAGCACCTTGTCGCCACGCGCTTGGTGCCACAAAATATCATACAAAATTTCAGCAAGTTGCTGCGGCTTAATCGCCCAAGTCATCAATGGGTGATTGATAAAGGTCAGCGGTAAGTTGGCTAAATTTTCTTCGTTATCATCGCGATCAAAAAATCGTAAATTGATAAGGGTATTGATGCCGTATTGCTGGATAATACCGATATCATCGGGCGTTAGCTGCTCACTACGAAACAGCTGCTCATCGATTTGATAAAGATTGGCATGTTGACACCGTAATTTTGCCCAAGTAGCGGGACGAAAATGCTGCGCAAATGGCATGTCATTGACCTAGTAGTATGATGAATTTATGCGACATAATAGCCCAAAGTGGACAAAAACGCACCGAAATTTACCTGTAAAAAAACCCAATCAACATTGGGTTTTTTGGTCTAATTAACAGCAATTCTTAGCTAAAAAATGTTTATGCTTAAACATCTAGGTAATCTAGGATACCTTTAGCGGCCTCGCGACCTTCCCAAATCGCGGTTACCACCAAGTCTGAACCCCGCACCATATCGCCACCTGCGAAGATTTTTGGATTCTTAGTTTGGTACTTATAGGTTTGTAACTCAGGCGCAATCACCCGTCCGCTATTATCCATCTCAATGCCTTGGGTGGTAAACCAATCAGCCGGGCTAGTACGGAAACCAAATGCCATAATCACCGCATCGGCTGGCAAGATTTCTTCTGAATTGGGAATAGGCTCTGGGCTACGACGACCACGGTTATCAGGTTCGCCAAGTTTAGTGGTCACTACTTTTACGCCCGTTACTTTACCGTTTAAACCGATAATTTCAATCGGCTGACGGTTAAATAAAAACTGTACGCCTTCTTCACGCGCATTACGCACTTCACGGCGTGAGCCTGGCATATTCTCTTCATCACGGCGATAGGCACAAGTCACAGAAGTTGCACCTTGGCGGATACTGGTACGGTTACAGTCCATCGCGGTATCACCACCGCCAAGGACGACCACTTTTTTACCTTGTAAGTCGATGTACTCTTGTGGGTTCGTTTCCCAACCTTGGCAGCGGTTGACGTTTGCGATTAAAAAATCAAGCGCATCATACACGCCAGATAACTCTTCGCCGGCATAACCGCCACGCATATAGGTATAGGTACCCATACCCATAAACACCGCGTCATACTCACTGAGTAATTCATCAATGGTGACATCTTTACCAATCTCGGTATTTAAACGAAATTCAATGCCCATGCTTTCGAAGACTTCGCGGCGACGACGCATGACATTTTTTTCCATTTTAAATTCTGGAATACCAAAGGTCAGTAGTCCGCCAATTTCAGGGCGTTTGTCAAATACCACAGGTTTGACGCCATTACGGACCAATATGTCAGCACAGCCAAGACCGGCAGGACCTGCGCCAATCACCGCAACTTTTTTATCCGTCCAAGTCACACCGCTCATATCTGGACGCCAGCCTAGCGCAAACGCAGTATCGGTGATGTATTTTTCCACGTTACCAATGGTGACCGCCCCAAAGCCGTCATTGAGGGTACAAGCCCCTTCACACAGACGGTCTTGAGGACATACTCGCCCACAGACTTCTGGCAACGTGTTGGTTTGGTGGCATAAATCTGCCGCTTGGAAAATATGACCTTCGGTAGCCAGTTTTAACCAGTTTGGAATGTAGTTGTGAACGGGACATTTCCATTCACAATAAGGGTTACCACATTCAAGACAGCGGTGCGCTTGGTCAGTCACCTTGTCTTGCTCAAATGGATAGTAAATCTCAACAAACTCGTGAGTACGGGTATTAATGTCTTTTTTTGAAGGGTCGACACGTGCGACGTCTAAAAACTGAAAATCGTTGTGTAATCGTTTTGCCATGCCCCAATGCTCCTAAAGCAATGCTCCTAAGTGAGTGGTATCCAGCGATTCACTGTATACCGACCTGCTTGACAGCGAACTTTTAAAATTTAAGTTAAAGGTAGAGCGCTGGTCACGCGCTACCTTTAGCAATCCAATATCATCAAATTATGCTACACAATCGCTTATTGTGGGTCTGCCATGGTCGTTTTTAGTAGCGAAGTAATGTTCGCGGCTTTTGGTTTGACCAAATAGAACTTACGAACATAATGCTCAAAGTCGTCAAGGATGGTTTGACCCCATTGGCTACCTGTTTTTGCCACGTGTGTTTTGATAATCGACATCAAGTTGATACGGTGATTTTCTGTTTGCTCACTTGAGATACGATGCATATCGATAAGCTCATGGTTACAACGGTCAAAGAAATCGCCATCTAAGTCAAGCACGTAAGCAAAACCGCCTGTCATACCAGCACCGAAGTTTAGCCCTGTTTTACCCAACACTGTCACCACACCGCCCGTCATGTATTCACAGCAGTGGTCGCCGGTACCTTCAACCACCGCAAAACAACCTGAATTACGAACCGCAAAACGTTCACCTGCGGTACCTGCCGCATACAGATGACCGCTTGTGGCACCATACAAACAGGTGTTACCGATGATAGCGGTTTGCTGGCTAGCAAACGTCGAGCCTTTTGGTGGGTAAATCACGATTTCACCCCCTGCCATGCCTTTACCGACGTAGTCGTTGGCATCCCCTTCAAGCTTAATGTTTAAGCCGCCTGCATTCCACACACCTAAACTTTGACCCGCAGTGCCGGTTAAGTGCAAGTTGATTGGCGCGCTTGCCATACCATTGTTGCCATGCAGCGCAGCAATCTCCCCTGAGATACGCGCACCGATAGAACGGTCACAGTTGCCAATACGATAGCTAAAGTCACCGCCTTTGGCTGATTTGATGGTATCCATCATATCGATAACCATTTGTTCAGCGAGCAAGCCTTTGTCAAATGGCTCATTGCGCTCAACTTGGCAGGTTTGTGGTTTGCCATCGCCTTTGCTATGGGTAAATAATAGCGGCGCTAAGTTTAGGTGTTGTTGCTTGTTGGTGGTGCCTGACATGACTGATAGCAAGTCGGTGCGACCCACAAGCTCTTCCATTGAGCGTACGCCCAATGCCGCCAACCATTCACGGGTTTCTTGTGCCACAAATCTAAAGAAATTAATCAGCATTTCGGCTTCACCGATGAAATGCTCATCGCGCAGTTCTGATTTTTGCGTTGCCACGCCCGTTGGGCAGTTGTTTAGGTGACAGATACGCAGGTATTTACAGCCCACGGCAATCATCGGCGTGGTACCAAAACCGAAGCTTTCCGCTCCCAGTATTGCTGCTTTTACTACGTCTAAACCCGTTTTTAAACCACCATCTGTTTGCACGCGTACTTTATGACGTAGTCCGTTGACACGAAGCGATTGGTGCGCTTCAGATAAACCTAGCTCCCAAGGCGAACCTGCATAGTGAATTGATGACAAAGGAGATGCTGCGGTACCACCATCATACCCTGAAATGGTAATCAAATCGGCATACGCTTTTGCCACACCCGTTGCAATGGTACCTACGCCTGGGCGTGACACCAATTTGACTGACACAAGCGCGTTTGGATTGACTTGTTTTAAGTCAAAAATTAGCTGCGCCAAGTCTTCAATCGAATAAATATCATGATGCGGTGGCGGTGAAATCAAGGTCACACCTGGCACTGAGTAACGCAAACGCGCAATTAAGCTATTTACTTTACCACCGGGTAACTGACCGCCTTCACCGGGTTTTGCCCCCTGCGCGATTTTAATCTGCATCACTTCTGCAGAACGCAAGTAAGCCGGCGTGACCCCAAAACGACCTGAGGCGACTTGTTTGATTTTTGAGTTACGAATCGTGCCATAACGCGTGGGATCTTCACCGCCCTCACCCGAGTTTGAACGTCCGCCAATCGTGTTCATCGCGGTTGCAATCGCCTCGTGTGCTTCTGGCGACAAGGCGCCTAATGACATACCTGCTGAGTCAAAGCGTTTTAGGATTTGTTCAATAGGCTCAACGTCATCAACACTGATGGATTTACTGGTATCTAACTGCAGCAAATCACGTAACGTCGCTACAGGGCGGCTGTTGACAATCGACGCATATTCTTTGTAGTTGTCGTAGTCGCCCGTGCGTACCGCTTTATGTAGCGCTTGAATCACATCTGGGTTGAAGGCGTGGTATTCTTTGTTAAAGACGAATTTTAACAAGCCGCCTTGGTCAAGCGGTACACGTTTGGTAAAGGCATTTTTTGCCAAGATTTGTTGGTCAATCGCCAAATCGTCAAACGTGGCACCTGAGATACGGCTTTCAACCCCAGTAAAGCAAAGCTCAACCACTTCTTCTGATAAACCCACGGCTTCAAACAATTGCGCGCCGCGGTAAGAAGAGACGGTCGAAATACCCATTTTTGATAGGATTTTTAATAAGCCTTTATCCAAGCTTTTGCGGAAGTTGTTTTTGGCGTACAACGGGTCACCAAGCAAGTCGCCTTTATCGACCAAGTCTGCAATCACATTGTAAGCCAAGTATGGATAAACCGCGGTAGCACCAAACCCTAACAAGACCGCTAATTGGTGCGAATCACGTACCAAACCTGTTTCGATGATTAAGTTGGCATCTGCGCGTAAACCCACATTAATCAAGTGATGATGCACCGCACCTGTCACCATAATGGCATTGGCAGGTACTTTACCTTTCTCGATATTGCGGTCAGATAATACAATCAATACTTTACCTGCACGTACCGCTTGTGCAGCTTGCTCACAGATGTGTTTGATGGCATCGTCTAATGGCATTGATTCATCATAATTTAAATCAATGGTTTCAATTTCAAAACCTGGTTTTGTGACGCTGCGTAGTTGCATCATTTTGCTCGATGACAACACAGGCGATGACAACACGATACGGTTGGCGTGGTCTGGCGTGGGTTCAAAAATATTTTTTTCGCTACCCAAACAAGTTTCCAATGACATGACAATCGCTTCGCGCAGAGGATCGATTGGTGGGTTGGTAACCTGAGCAAATTGTTGACGGAAGAAATCAGCCACGTGACGAACTTGTTTTGACAGTACCGCCATCGGGGTATCATCCCCCATTGAGCCAACGGCTTCTTGACCGTTTTCGGCTGAAGGACGGATGATTTCTGTGCGTTCTTCATTGGTGATATGAAACATTTTTTGCAGCGCTAACAGATGCTCGCCTGTTTCACGTTGCTCGTAAGCTTTTTCTTCTAGCTGTTCATCATCCCGTAGACGTACCGCATTTTCCCGTAACCATAGGCGATATGGGTGGGCTTTTTTCAGCTGACGACCCACTGCTTTGGTGTCCATGATGTTACCAGTTTCGGTGTCAATCACTAGCATTTGACCCGGTCCGACGCGACCTTTAGCAATCACGTCTTCAGGCTGATAATCCCAAGTACCGATTTCTGAAGCGACGGTGATATAGCCATTTTTGGTAGTCACCCAACGTGAGGGACGTAAACCATTACGGTCAAGCATACAAACCGCATAGCGACCATCTTGGATAACTAGGCCGGCTGGGCCATCCCACGCTTCCATGTGCTGTGAGTAAAACTCATAAAACGCGCGTAAATCCATGTCCATCGTGTCAACATTTTGCCATGCTGGCGGCACAAGGATAGAAAGCGCACGGAATAAATCCATGCCCCCGGACACCAGTACTTCAAGCATATTGTCTAAGCTTGATGAGTCAGAGCCCACACGGTTGACTAGTGGCTGTAATTGTTGCAGCTCTGGAATCAAATCGGTGACAAATTTTGGCGTACGAGCGACTGCCCAGTCACGGTTACCGTCAATCGTGTTTAATTCACCATTGTGGGCAAGATAGCGAAAAGGCTGGGCGAGTGGCCATCTTGGCAGGGTATTGGTTGAGAAACGTTGGTGGAATACCACAATGTGTGACGCCAAACGTTCGTCTTGCAAATCCAAGAAGAACGCGGGTAAATCGGCAGGCATAACCAAGCCTTTATAGATAACCACTTGTGAGGTCAATGACGTCACATAAAATAATGGGTCATCTTTCAGTTCGATTTCTGCTTTGCGGCGTGCAACGAATAATTTACGGTTAAAGGTTGCCTCGTCCATATTGATTGGGCAATTGACTAAAATTTGTTTAAAGCCCGGGAGTGATTCACGGGCAATGTCACCGACGATACTTAAATCAACCGGCACATCACGCCAGCCAGCGACTAGCAAACCTTGTGCTTCAATCGCTTGGCTTAGTGTATCTTGGCTATGCTGTGCTAATGCTTTATCAAGGTTAACAAATACCGTGCCGACGGCAAAAATTTCGTTTAGGGTAAAGCCGTTGTCTGATGCGATTTTTTTAAAGAATACTTTGGGCGTCGCAATCAATAGACCACAACCATCGCCTGTCTTACCATCGGCTGCCACGCCACCGCGGTGGGTCATACAGCTTAAACTATGAATCGCTGTTTGCACTAAGTCATGACTAGCTTCACCATGGGTATGCGCAATCAAACCAAACCCACAGTTGTCTTTGAACACATCGGGTTGGTAAAGATTATGCTGATCTGAATACTGATTTGAAGACATAAGCGTGTTCCCTTAACAAGCTGGTAGCAAAGAAATGGGCATACTATAAATATGTGCAATGTTTGCTATTGAATCATAAAAGATTGGAATAGATAACTGTCATGTTTGTTATCTATATGTACCATAAGAAATCAAAATGATACCCTTCGTTATATTAACGAAAAAGGGTAAAAAAATCCACTGTTATTTGAATTCCAAAACTAACCAACCCGTCTAAAGTCACTAGTTAGCTTGGGACTTCTGCTTGATTAACTCGCCCATGCTATCCTTTGAGGCATCTTTGGATTTTGGCTTTTCTTCAGACGGCTTGTTGTGGGTTTGTTTGGATTTAACGTCAGCATTATCGTTCTTGCTATTGATAACTTTTGGTTCTGAACGAGTAGTATTTGAGTCGTTACTGTTGCTTTCAGCAATCACTTTACCTTCCTGAATAGAAAGGGTCTCTTGCGGATTGGCTGACTTTTCAATGCTAGTTTTTGGTGCTACGCGTTTTGGTTCTGCTGCTGTGGAAGTCGCAGCTTGTGGTTGTCGTTCAACTTTAGCTTTTGGTGCGGGCAATAATTTTGGTGTGGAGGTTAGTTTGACTTCTCGCGCGGCTGTCTTACCGACATCACGAAGGGGTGGCGCGACTTCATACTCATCCATTTGTGGGGCATACATTTTAAATTCTTCAGGAAATGCTTTGACCTCTTTTGGTAAATTAAAATTCACTACTTTAGCCGCGCCAACCGCTTCTTGTACTGAGCCAAATACGCCATAGGTGACAACAAAGCGTTTTTGGTTATGGGCATCGACGATACGAAAATAATTAAATTTATCACGATCGTCACGGCTATTTAGGTAATCGGTGACCACTTCGTGCTCCACCACGTTCATGACTTGAACTGTCCATTTCCCATTATTAGCCTTGATAAAGCGACTGTCCTTAAATTCTTTGGGATAGTTGCGCATATCACGAATCACCGCATCAAATTTGATGGGTCTAACTTTGGTATTAAGCTCTTCAGGTGTTTTGGCCAATAGTAGCGCGGTGGGATCTTGATTTTGATTGGCATTACTCGCCGCTTTCACCGCACTTTTGGCAGGCTTTACTGCAGAGGCAATCCACACCATGACCGTCAAGCCGCCTGCAATCGCCGCTAAAATCAGCCAAGTGGTCACTTTAAATGCCCATGAACGATACAGCGTAGATAAAGAATGCACCATAAAACAACCTTCTGTCCGAGGTAAGGTTAACGCCCGATATGACGCTTTAACCCATCTATAAAATTTATATCAATTAGGTTTGTCAGTCAAAGCCAGTACGTCTGTCAGTAACGCTGGATCATACGCTGAAGTCAATACGGCTTGTCCCAATTTTTCTAGTAATACTAGACGAATTTTGCCGGATTTGACTTTTTTATCATGACCCATCAAATCCAGCGCCGTATTGACCTCAATGGCTGGCGGATGGGTGGGTAAATCAGCACGGGCGATTAAAGAGCTGGCTCTGTCAACATCATCCGCGCTAAGCCACCCTTGTTTTTGTGACAACTGCATCGCTTGAATCATGCCTACCGCGACTGCTTCACCGTGCAGCCAATTGCCATAACCTTCATGCGTTTCAATCACATGACCAAAGGTATGACCAAAATTAAGCAGCGCACGCGTATTAGCTTCAAACTCATCTTGCGCCACAATATCCGCTTTATGCTGGCAAGAAATCAGTACAGCTTGGGCTAACAAATTCAAATCGAGCGTGCGTAAGGACGTCATATGGGTTTCAAGCCAAGCCAAAAACGCCACATCGCCGATTAACGCGTATTTAATGACTTCTGCTAACCCTGCTGATAATTCACGCGGTGGCAAGGTTTTTAAGGTGGTCATATCTGCCAAAACAAGACGTGGCTGCCAAAACGCGCCAATCATATTCTTGCCCAAGCGATGATTGATGCCTGTTTTGCCGCCGACACTAGAATCCACTTGCGATAACAACGTTGTGGGAATTTGGATAAAATTCACACCGCGCATAAAACTTGCTGCCGCAAAACCCACCATATCACCAATGACGCCACCACCAAGGGCAATCAGCGTACAGTCACGGTTAAAGTGATTTTCCATCAACTGATCATAGATACTATCAATGCTTTGCTGGGTTTTATACTGCTCACCATCAGGTAAAATACAAGTCTTAATGAGTTTATCGGCAGGCAAACGTGCGACGAGTTTATCAAGATATAGGGGTGCAACTGTCTCATTGGTGACAACCAATATTTGTTTGCCACCAATATAGTCAGCAAAATCAAAGGTTTCGATGAGATTTTCCCCAATAAAAATGGGATAGTCGTGTGAACGTGTATGGACAATTAACTCACGGCGCATGGCGGTACTCATATCAATGTTATTTTTTGGCATCTAGCAGGTTGTCATCAATTAGCTTGTCATATCTACAGTGCTACATTTAGACGGTTATATTGGCGTCTTGCAATTGCAGCAAAATGTCATGCACCATTTTTTTTGGGGAACTGTGACCCGTAACAATGGTGATGTCGGCAAGCTGCTGATAAATTGGGTCACGTTTACAAAACAGTTCGGTTAACTTTTGCTTAGGATTGTCTATTTGTAATAACGGACGGTTGCGGTCACGACAAGTGCGTTCATACTGAATGTCAACTTCTGCCCGCAAATAAATGATTATACCACGTTTTAAAAAATGGTGATTTTCAGCGATAGTTACTGCCCCACCGCCTGTGGCTAGTACGACATGATCCAGCTGGGTTAGTTTATCAAGTACACGTGTTTCGCGTTGACGAAATCCTACTTCACCCTCTTTTTCAAAAATCCAGCTAATACTCGCGCCCGAGACGCGTTCTATTTCCTGATCACTGTCATAAAACGTAAATCCAAGTTGCTGCGCCAACAGTTTACCAATTGTGGTCTTACCCGCACCCATCGGACCAATCAAAATAATTAACGGCTTAGGTTGATTACACTCCATAAAAAAACCACAAATCACTCTATAATATATTGAAAACATTATACTGTGATTTGTGGCAATGTGCTATAACACTATTTTGTTATGCAAAGCGTCTGTTGGGTCGTCAATTAATTGATACGACCTGTGTCATTCACCAATTTTGGGGTCACAAAAATCAATAATTCTTGCTTGTTGTTGGTTTTTGAGGTGCGTTTAAAGAAGCGATCAACATAAGGTAAATCGCCTAAGAAAGGGATTTTAGTCACATCGTTACCTAAGGTATTTTTAAACACGCCACCGAGCACAACCGTTTGACCATCATCGACGACCACGTTGGTTTTAATCGAATCTTTAGAAACCGCTGTCGCACCATTGACGATAGTTGGTGAACCATTTTCAATACTCAAATCCATGCCAATACGACCTTCAGGGGTGATATTAGGGGTCACTTCAAGACTCAATGCCGCTTCGACAAAGCTCGTTGAGGTCGCCCCACTGGCAGAGGCTTCTTGATAAGGGATTTGTGTGCCTGACATGATTTTGGCGGTTTGTTTGTCGGCGGTTAGCACTTTTGGACTGGAGATGACTTCACCTTTGTTATCCGCTTGCATGGCTGACAACTCTAAATCTAATAGTAAATCTGAAATGCTCAACAAGCCAAAAGCAATCGAGCCTGCGGCGTTGGTTGCCCCCAAATTGACACTGAGGTTATTAGCGGCAGTGATACCGCTATAGACTGGATAGGTAGTACCATCGGCATTTGTAGCCGTGGTATAAGTCTTAAGTTTATCAATGGTACTTAAATTACCGCCCACCAGCAGGTTACGATTACTTGCCGCGCCTTGCGATAAAATGCCCCATTTCACCCCAAGTTCTTTACTAAAGGTGTCTGTCGCACTCACAATGCGGGCTTCAATCATCACTTGTTTGACAGCGATATCGATTTTACTAATCAAATCACGGATGTTGCTGATGGTTTCAGCGGTATCTTTAACAATCAAGGTATTGGTTCTGGCATCGATTGTAACTGTACCTCTGTCTGTTAACAGTGAGGTATTGCTGCTCGAACGATCGGATGTTGCTCTGCCTGCTTCAATCAATGTTCGTACATTTTCTGCTTTCGCGTAGTTAAGTCGGATATATTCGGTACGCAGTGGGTCTAATACTTTTTTCTCTTGTTGCGCTTTTAACTCATCGGCTTCTTGTTTGGCAAGTTCTGCCGCGGGTGCCACCCAAATTACATTACCATTAACCCGTTTATCCAAATTTTTACTTTTTAGGATAATATCTAGGGCTTGATCCCAAGGCACGTTAATCAGACGCAAGGTAATATTACCACTGACGCTGTCACTGGCAACAATATTGGTATTGGTATGTTGTGCCAACACTTCTAAAATCGTCCGCACGCTGACATCTTGAAACTCTAGTGATAAAGGCGCCCCGCTATAGGTACGCTCCTCAAGGGTCGGCTCGCGCAGACGTTTGGGGGGATCGATATTGATATTTAGCTGATTACCTGTTTGAAAGGCTCTATAGTCATAATCGCCTGTCATGGTAATACGAATCACGCCATTGCGTCCTTGGTTGGTTGCGATAACATCACGCACCAAGCCGTTACCTACGGTCATTTGTTTTTGCAGGCGACTGGGAATGGTAGCGCCTGTCAGACGAATGACTAACTCATCACCCATGCGCTGTACATCCACAGGGATGCTGTCATTCACCAAATTAATGCTAACATTACCGCCGCCGTTCGAGGTGCCATTAAAATTAATCGCCGCTAGGCCATCATAGTTGTATTGTTGAACAACGGCGGCAGCAGGATTTAATAAAGGATTGACTTTGACTACCATCGTATTGGCGGGTGGGGCGACTTTTGGTGTTTGGGTCACGACGGCAACAGGTGGCGGCGTTTGCACGACCACAGGTGGCGGTGTAGCAATCACAGGCGCAGCTTCAGTCACTACGGCAGCAGGCGTTACCACCGCGGGCTGACTCACAACGGCCGCTGTAGTCACCACAGGTTTAACGATAGCTGGATTGGTAGCTGCTGTGGTTTTCGGCTGCATTGATACTACCAGGCGATTATTAATCACACGTGTACTAAAGGTCGCTTGATTTGACAACTCAATAATCATACGTGTCATACTGTCATTGGTCAGCGTGGTGATATTTTTGACATAGCCTTGGTTATAAGTTTGCATCCGTGATGAAATTTGATTATTCACATTGGGGAAATCCAACACCAGTCGTGTGGGTGAGGCAAGTTCATAAGCCGTCGGGGTCACAGCACTATTAGCAAAGTCGATATTGAGTTCTGTTAACATAGCGCTCGGCGTGGTAACCGAGATATTTCTAATGGTATCATCTGCAAACACGCTGCTAGATACTAACATCGCACTCATCGCTACCGCTAGCTTAGACGTTGAAGTTCGAAATGGATAGGCATTAAAATTCATTGAGTTATCCCTTTGTTTTATTGACTAACTGCGGCAACAATTGAGTTTGCTTTTTCGACATAGCCGACACGACTGTCTGGTATGATTTCAATTAAGTTAATTTGGGTTGGCGTAATCTCTGCAATACGCCCCTCATTTTTACCCATATAATTACCCACTTTGACACTGGCAATCCCCCCATCTGGGCGTTGCACAAGACCATACACCTCGCCAGATGATGACACCATCGTACCTTTATAGGTAAGCTCATTCAACTCAAATTGTTCAAGTGGCTCTTTGAGTCGGGACACATCCGGTCTCACCCCTTTCATTTGCTGTACTTGATTGGCTTGCAGCATTAAACTAGGCGGCATAAATGGGCTACGCAGCTGTGAAGCGCTATAATTAAACTCCTGTACCACTTCGGGTGTCGGCGGTGGCTTTACCGGTTGCGCAGGCTGGTTACGGATGTCCTGCATTTGTTGCTCTGCCAAACCGACACGGTCGGTACAGCCAGATAACAGGGCTAATAGGGCTAAGCAAATAGAGAGCGGTTTTTTATTAATTGCCATTATTCGCTTCCTTATTGTCAGGTCCCGCTGAATTTTTTTGATTATCTTTTTGTGCCTTCTTTAATTCTTCTTCATTTAGCTCTTTTGAACGATAAGTTTTAACGTTCAAAACAAGATTGGTTTCTGGTAGCTTGTCTAGGCTAGGACTAGGGTTGGTGACCTCAAAGTCATGCAGGGTAATAATCCGAGGTAGTTTAGCAAGCCCACTAATGAATGAGCCAAATTGGTGATAATCTCCTAAAGCGGCAATACGAATTGGCTGCTCAATAAAGAATTCTTGGGAGACTTCGGGTTCAACTTTGATATCCTGAAATTTGACATTACTGCCCACACCAACCATATTAATTCCATCCACCAAGTCAGAAATACGGGTGTCTTTGGGTAATTGATTGAGCAGTTCTTTAAAATCAGACTGCATTTTTGATACTTGCGCCTGATATTCTTTTAGATGACGTGCTTTGGATTCTTTTTGGCGATATTCATCTAACAAGGTTTGCTGCTCGGCTTCGGCAGCGGCAATCTCATCACGTTTGGTACTAATCGGCAAAAACCAAGTTAAAAAGGCGATAACAGCAACCATAAATAGCAATACGGTAACCTTAACAGGCACAGGCCAGCTACCATAATTATTTTGGTCTAGGGATTTAAAGCTTTCGGTAAAGGCTTTAACATCAAACGATTTTTTTGCGGTAATGTGAACGGGTTTTTTGACAAGTCTCGGTCTTTTTAGCGGATTGGTTAATTTCACCGTTATTTCTCCTTACTCGCACTTGCCGCAACGCCACTTGCAGCGGTGGCACTGGCGATGTCGGTTTGCTTAACCATGGTTGTTACCACAAAAGTCACGTAATTGGCTTCTGGTAATGTTGCGCTGGTACTGCTAGCACTGATGTTACCAGCAGCAGGTGCGGGTGTGGGGGCTTGATAAGCCACTGCATTGGGCTGCTGTATACTGACCACAGCCGATTTTTCTAACCACTGCGTCCCATCAAGACTGCGCATAAATGTTGAAATCACATTCGGGTTGTCGGCTTGACCGGTAAAGGTGATGGTATCAGCTTCACGCTTCATACTGGTTAAATACATTTGTGCGGGGATAATTCTGGCAATATCTTCCCAAATACGGACAGGGACAGGGCGACGGCCTTGCAAGTCTTGAATCACTTTCATACGCGCGATGATATCATCACGCTGCTGCTCAAGGGTTGCGATTTCTTTTAACGCCTTGTCTAAATTAGCGTTTTCTTGTTTGATGCGTTCATTAGCAAGCTGCTGGTTTTCTAGGGTGTTTTTATAGTAACTCCATGCCGCAAAGGCACCAAGTAGTGATAATAATAATACCGCAACCACTAAAGTCATAAACTCACGGTTTCTTTGTTCACGAAGTTCTTGACGCCAAGGAAGTAAGTTAATCTTTGCCATTAATCAAAACTCCGTAACGCCAAGCCACAAGCTGCTATTAAGCTTGGCGCGTCCATAATCAGTAATTCAGTGTTGATATGGTTATTAATCGTCATATTTGAAAATGCATTGGCAATACCTGTGCGGGTACCAAGTTTTTGTTCAACCATGCTCGCTAGACCCGCAATGCTGGCACTACCACCGCCCAACAAAATATAGTCTACTTGGCTATTTTGGCTTGATGAAAAATAAAACTGCAGCGAGCGGGTGATTTGCTGCACAATAGCATCTAAAAATGGCAATAACACATCCGTATAGTAATCATCTGGCAATGACAGGGTGCGCTTATTAATCATCGCCTCCTCGAACGTCAAACCATAACGATTTTGAATACTTTCAGTTAACTGGGCGCCGCCAAAAAGCTGTTCACGGCTGTACACAAACTCCCCGTCTTTTGCAATATAAAGCGTGGTTTGGCTGTGCCCGATATCAATAAGGGCTATATGCTGAGGTTGACCTGGCAAGCTATCGACCATCAATTGAAAGGCGCGTTCAACTGCGTAAGACTCCACATCCACAATTTTAGTATCCAGCCCAGCCAAAGCACCCGCGTCGACACGTTGGTCAACGTTTTCAGTGCGAGAGGCAACTAACAATACCTTACACATATCAGGCGTAGCTGAAGGGCCAATCACTTCAAAATCTAAATTAACTTCTGATAAAGGATAGGGAATATATTGGTCAGCATCTAGACGTATAAGGGATTCTCGTTCAAGCTCTGTGAGATCCGCTTCCATCTCAATGATTTTGCTAATAACCGAAGAGCTTGCTACGGCTGTCGCGATATGTTTACTGGAAAAACCTCTGCTACGAGATAATCTTGCGAGGGCGTCACTGACCGCTTCAATATCTACAATATTTTTATCAACAACAGCACCGCGGGGTAACGGTTCAATGCCGTAATTTCTTAAATGAAATAGACCTTGCTGCCGTGTTATTTCAACCATTTTGATCGCAGTGGTGGTGATATCTACCCCAACGACTAGCTTGTTGTTTTTTGTAAATAACCTCACAAGTTTGTTCCTTGTATACTAAGTTCGGTAACGTGATTTTTACTACGCTACAATACTTTAGAAACTTTAGAGATTCAACCTTTAGTTAGGACTAATTTATTAGCTGGTTTAAAAACAATATAAAAGCAAAATAGATTTTTCACAGAACTCAAATTTTTTTAGGTATAATGGGGCTTTATTTTGCTTTGAGCTAATGACTTTATGACCCAGTCGACTGCTGCTACCTTTACTTGGATGAAATTTTTACTCAATCTTTTGGTTGCAATTTTAGCGTTTCTTTTTATTTTGGTATTAGCTTTCCCCATCGGTTTTTATGGTATGGCGATGTATATATCACCTAGCCTACCAAGCTTAGATGACCTTAAAAAAGCCAAGCTGTCAATGCCACTACAAATCTATACCGAGGACAACCAATTAATTGGGCAATACGGTAATGATATGTCTCTGCCAGTGAGTTATGAGCAAATCCCCAAAAATATGGTGAATGCTTTTTTAGCAGCCGAAGATTCGTCATTTTTTCAGCACAGTGGTATCAGTATTAAGGGTATTGGGCGCGCACTGACCGAAGCGGTTAGCGACGACGATAGCCAAACAGGTGGGTCGACGATTACCCAACAGGTTGCCAAAAATTATTTTTTATCCTCCGAACGTACCCTTAATCGTAAATTAACGGAGTTATTTTTAGCCCGTAAAATTGAAGAAAAGCTGTCTAAACAAGACATCATGACCTTATATGTTAATAAAATTTATTTGGGTCAAGGTGCCTACGGGATTAAAGCCGCCGCTAAGCAATACTATAGTAAATCATTAAATAACCTAACCATTGCAGAAATGGCAATGATTGCCGGTCTGCCAAAAGCACCCTCAAAATACAATCCTGTTGCCAACCCTGAGCGCGCGTTAGAGCGGCGCAACTGGATTTTGGGTCAGATGCTTAAAAATGGCGCAATTAGCCAAGCGCAACACGACGAAGCGGTTGCCGCACCCATTGGACTGCGCCTATACCAAGCAAAACTTGATAAAAACTTACCGTATTTGGCGGAAATGACCCGTGCCTCATTGGTGGAACAATATGGCGAAGCTGTCATCAATTCGGGCTGGCGCGTGAAGCTTACCATTAATAGCGAAGCACAAGAAATTGCAGAAAACGCCATTAAACGCGGTTTATTTGCGTATGATCGCCGCCACGGTTGGCGCGGCGCCCCTGCTAATACAAAAGATAAAGAAAAACTTGGTAAGCTTGCCAATTTCCCGGTTATCCATTCTTTTTATCCGGTTGAAGTCACCAAAGTTTATCCTGGCAATGGCTTTGATGCGGTCATGAAAGACGGTACTCAGATTAAAGTGCCTTGGTCAAACATGCGCTGGGCGACATTGCACTATCGCAATCCCAACTCAGCATTTATCTCCAACAACATCGTCAACCTGCATGATATTGTGTATGTCACACCAAATACTGACAACACCAGCTGGAGCTTGGTGCAAATTCCAGCCGTTGAAGGCAGCCTAGTATCTGTCAATCCAGAAACTGGCGCGTTACTTGCGGTCGTTGGTGGCTTTGACTTTAATAAAAGTAAATTTAACCGCGCGATTCAAGGTTATCGCCAACCAGGCTCAACCATCAAACCATTAGTTTACGCCACCGCCTTAGAAAAAGGCTTTAGCCCAGATACCATGATATCTGATGATCCATTAACCGTCGGTTCTTGGAAACCCAAGAACTCAGATGGGCGCAATTTGGGGATGATTCCACTGCGTAAAGGTTTATACCTATCACGTAACCTAGTATCAATTCGGGTACTACGTTCAGCGGGTATCTCTGATACGCGTGAGCTACTCAATGAATTTGGGTTGGAAAAAGAACGCATGCCAAACACCTTATCATTGGCACTCGGTTCTGGTGAAGCGACCCCATTACAGATGGCTACGGGCTATGCGACCTTTGCCAACGGCGGTCACCGTATTCAACCTTATTTTATTCAGCAAATTTTTGACTACAACGGTAAGCTGCAATACCAAGCCAACCCAAAACAAGCCTGTGCGGTATGCTTTAACAATGATTTACAGCAAACCAATGAAGACAACTTAACTGCCTTCCAAGAACAACAAACTGCTTTGTTAAGTGGTCAGAGTGGCGACGCTGAAGCGGGCGATAAAGCGACTGAAAAATCGGATTTATTCAACGCAAACCCACTGGCTAAAACCAACGAAAAAGACAGTTTAGACAAACAAGATAAGAAAAAACTTAGCAAAGAAGAAGCGGCATTAGAAGCCAGCACTCAGCAAATGCTAGCACGCCAAGCGTCCCTTGAAGCGCAACTATATGATGCCGGCCCCGACACTGATAAGCTAAAACCCATGCCTATTCAGTATATTCCAGCGCAGCAAGCGCCCCGTATTCTTTCTTCTAATGTGGCATTCCAAATGGCCAATATCTTACGTGATGTCATCCAGCGCGGTACCGCGGTTAAGGCGCGGGCGTTAGGTCGCTCAGATTTGGGTGGCAAGACAGGTACTACCAATGATGCCAAAGATGCGTGGTTTGCCGGTATCAACCCCAGAATGGTGACGACAGTTTGGGTCGGTTTTGACCAACCTATCGGTATGGGTAAAAAAGAATTTGGTGGCGTGGCGGC